>ENA-OQHP01000025-OQHP01000025.1-human-gut-metagenome-genome-assembly--contig:-NODE-25-length-47172-cov-2.136635_pt1 | contig 47172 bp, 53 predicted proteins | sample MGYA00242563_ERZ504717 | MGnify/ENA primary metagenome ERZ504717 (study PRJEB26092, sample SAMD00036212) | human gut metagenome | host: Homo sapiens | study: EMG produced TPA metagenomics assembly of... | reverse complement strand
CAAAAATAGAAAATAATGTTAGCAAAGTTTTTAAGCTTTGGCTATGTTCCGGTAAAAAGTCCAACATTTGAATATTCAGATGTTTTGATAATAAAGGTAGTGTGTCAGACAAAAATCTTTACAGATTTGTAGATAGAGATGGTTCTATTTTAACACTTCGTTCTGATATGACACCAGCTATTGCAAGAATTGTTGCAACTACATATTCAGATAAAAAATGCCTATAAGACTTAGCTATATTGAAAATTTATTTAGACATACTGTAAACTATCAGGGTAAGTTAAATGAATTTACACAGGCAGGTGTTGAACTTATAGGAGCACATTCAATAAGTGCTGATGTAGAAGTTTTAGTAATGGCAATAAAGGCTATTTTATCATCTGGTGTAAAGAATTTTAAGATTGACTTAGGTCATAGTGATTTTTTAAAGGGTGTTCTTGAAGAAACAAGTCTTGATGACGAAAATATAATGATGTTACAGGAATTTATTGCTGACAAGAATTATGTTGCTGTAAATGATTTGGTTAGCCAGTCAGATATAAGTGGCGACCTTAAATATATTTTCAATGAATTACCTTTCCTTATTGGTGATTTATCTGTTCTTAACAGCGTTAGAGAAAAGAACTTAAATAAAAAGTCTTTAGATGCAGTTGATTATCTCGAGAATATTTATAATATACTCAAGGAGCTTGGATTTGAACAGTATGTTTCTTTTCGACTTAGGTGTTCTTGGTTCAATGGATTACTACACAGGCATTATCTTCAGAGGTTATGCTGAGGGCGTAGGTTTCTCTATTGTTGACGGTGGTAGATATGATAAGTTAGTAAAGAACTTTGGTGCTGATTACCCAGCTGTAGGTTTTGCCGTTAAGATTAACGACCTTATGCAGGTTCTTAAAACAGAAAATACTGAAGTGCGGATATACTTGTAGTTTTTGATGATGAAGTATTGTAAGTGGCTTTAAGTATGCTGAGGCTTTAAGAAATGCTGGCAGAACTGTAGAAATCGGACTTTCAGGTAAAAACCTTGAAGAAAATAAAGCTTATGCAGCATCAAAGAATATAAATAAAATTGTTGCTGTAAATGGCAAAATAACAGAAATTGACTTAGATAATAACGAAGAAAAGACAATAGATATAGAAAGTCTTTTGAACAAGGAGGCAGAATAATGGAATACTTAACTTTTGCCCTTGCAAAAGGCAGACTTGCAGATATTACAATGGATTTGCTTGAAAAAATGGGCATTACTTGTGATGAAATGAAAGAAAATTCAAGAAAACTTATATTTACAAATGAAGAATTGAAGTTAAAGTTTTTCTTGGCTAAGGCATCTGATGTTCCTACATATGTTGAATATGGTGCAGCAGATATAGGTATTGTTGGTAAAGATACTTTACTTGAAGAAGGTAGAAATCTTTATGAAGTTCTTGACCTTAATATGGGTAAATGTAAGTTTGCAGTAGCAGGATATAGTGATGTTAAGGAGAAACTTGAAAGCTCAAACGATTTAAGAGTTGCAACAAAATATCCTAATATTGCAAAGGAATATTTTTATCAGAAAAAGCACCAGACTATTGAAATTGTAAAACTTCATGGTTCTGTTGAACTTGCTCCTATTGTAGGCTTGGCTGATGTAATTGTAGATATTGTTGAAACAGGCTCTACATTAAAAGCAAATGGTCTTGAGGTTCTTGCTGATGTTTGTCCTATTTCAGCTAGAATGGTTGTAAATAGAGTTAGTATGAAACTTGAACACGAAAGAATTGCTAATATAATAAATGGACTTAGAAAAATGGTGGGTGAAAATAAATGATTAACATTTTAAAATATAATGATGAAGAAGGAAAAAACTTATAGAAGGACTTTTATCTCGTTCACAGCTTGAATATGGCGATGTTCAGGAAAAGGTTAATGCAATAATTGCTGATATTAAGGCAAATGGCGATAAGGCGTTGTTTGAATATACTAAGAAGTTTGATAAGTTTGATGTAAATGCAGATAACATTCTTGTAACAGAAGAAGAAGTTAAGGAAGCCTACACAAAGGTTGACCCTGAACTTATAGAGGTTATTAAGAAGTCTGCTGAAAGAATCAGAGCTTTCCACGAAAAACAGAAAATGAACAGTTGGCTTGAACCAAGTAAAAATGGCGAAATGTTAGGTCAGCTTATTCGCCCACTTGCAAGAGTAGGCGTGTATGTTCCAGGTGGTAAGGCAGCATACCCATCTAGTGTACTTATGAATATTATGCCAGCTAATGTAGCAGGTGTTGAAGAAATTATAATGACTACACCTCCATCAGCAGAGGGTAAGATTAACCCAACAACTATTGTAGCTGCTGATATTGCCGGTGTACATAAGATTTATAAAGCAGGTGGTGCACAGGCTGTTGCTGCTCTTGCTTTTGGTACAGAAAGTATTCCAAAGGTAGATAAGATTGTAGGCCCTGGTAATATTTTTGTTGCCCTTGCAAAGAGAAGTGTATATGGCTATGTAAACATTGATTCAGTTGCTGGTCCTAGTGAAATCCTTATTTTAGCTGATGAAAGTGCAAACCCTGTTTATGTTGCAGCTGATTTACTTTCACAGGCAGAACATGATGAACTTGCATCTGCTGTACTTATTACTACAAGTGAAAGCCTTGCCAATGAGGTACAGAAAGAAGTTGAAAAGCAGACTGCTGTTCTTGAAAGAAAGGGCATTATTGAAAAATCCCTTGATAACTATGGTGCTATAATTCTTGTAAAGGACTTTGATGAGGCTACTACATTAAGTAATGCTATTGCTCCAGAACATATGGAAGTTTGTATAAAAGAACCTTTTGGTCTTTTACCAAAAATTCAAAATGCCGGTGCAATTTTCTTAGGTCATTTTACTCCAGAGCCTCTCGGAGATTATATGGCTGGTCCTAACCATGTTCTTCCTACTGGTGGTACAGCTAGATTTTTCTCCCCTCTTTCAATAGATGATTATATCAAGAAGTCAAGCATTATTTCATTTAGTGAAGATGCTTTAAAGGCTTTAGGTAAAGATGTAATTAAGTTTGCTGAGGCTGAAGGTCTTACTGCTCACGCAAATTCTATTAAGGTTAGAATGTAATATTAGGAGGCTAAGTCTATGGAAAGAATTGCCACTATAAATAGAGATACAAAAGAAACAAAAATAAATATGAATCTCAATATTGACGGTTCAGGCGAAAACCATATTAATACTGGCGTTGGTTTTTTTGACCATATGCTTACTCACATTTCAAAGCATGGGTTTATGGATTTAGATGTTACAGCCGACGGAGATTTAGATGTGGATTGTCATCATACAGTTGAAGATGTAGGCATTGTTCTTGGAAAATGTATTTCAAAGGCTTTAGGCGATAAAGCTGGTATAAAAGATTTGGACAGGCTATTGTGCCAATGGATGAGGCACTTGTACTTTGTGCAATAGATTTTTCAGGTAGAGCTTATCTTAATTTTGATGCACACTTTACAGTACCTGCTTTAGGCTTGTTTGACCTTGAAATGGTTGAAGAATTTTTCAGAGCTGTTGCAGACAATGCAGGTATGACATTACATATTAAGGTGTTAGACGGTAAAAATAACCACCATATTGCAGAGGGCATTTTCAAAGCCTTTGGCAGAGCTATGGATATGGCTACAAGTATAGATGAAAGAATAGACGGAGTATTGTCTACAAAAGGAATGTTAGAATGATAGCAATAATTGATTATGGAATGGGTAATCTTCGCAGCGTTCAGAAAGCTTTACAGTTTGTAGGACAAGATGCAGTTATTACCTCTGATTTAGATGAAATAAATAAAGCAGATAAAATTGTATTGCCAGGAGTAGGTGCTATTGGCGATGCGATGGAAACAATTAGAAAAAAAGGCTTTGACAAGGCTATTTATAAGGCTTGTGATGAGGGTAAACCGTTTTTGGGTATTTGTTTAGGTATGCAAATGGTTTTTGATAAAAGTTATGAGTATGGCGAACATAAGGGATTAGGATTAATTCCTGGCACAATTCAGCTTTTGCCTGATAATGTAAAAAAGCCACATATTGGTTGGAATAATTTGAATGTTAAAATGAGAGCTCCTCTTTTTGAAAATACCGGAGAAAGTCCTTATGTTTATTTTGTTCACTCTTATTATCTTGAAACAGATGCACCTGTTGTTTCTGCTACAACTTTTTATGGCAAAGAAATTCAGGTTGCTGTTCAAAAGGATAATATTTTCGCTTTACAGTTCCACCCAGAAAAAAGTGGAGATGTGGGCTTACAGATTTTGAAGAACTTTGGAGGAATATAATATGATAATTTATCCAGCAATAGATATTATAGACGGAAAGGCTGTTAGACTTAGTCAAGGTAAGTTTGACGATGTTACAGTTTTTAATGATATTCCAGCAGATGCTGCAAAGGATTGGGTTGACGCAGGAGCAGAATATATCCATATCGTTGACTTAGACGGAGCAAGATATGGCAAAAGCTTTATAACTGGAATAATAAAGGATATAACTGAAAAGTATAATATTCCTGTTCAGACAGGTGGTGGCGTTAGAACTATACAAGATGTTGAAGATAGAATAAATGCCGGTGCTTCAAGAGTTATTATTGGTACAGCAGCAGTTAAAAATCCAGAGCTTGTAAAAGAGGCTGTTGAAAAATTTGGCGATAAAATTGCTGTTGGTGTTGATGCTAAAAATGGTATGGTTGCTATTTCTGGTTGGGAAGAAGTAAGCGACATTTCAGCAGTAGATTTATGCCTCAAAATGAAAGACTATGGTGTAAAGACTGTTATATATACTGATATTTCAAAAGACGGTATGATGAGTGGACCTAATATTGAGGCTACAAAGGATTTAATTGATAAAACTGGACTTGATGTTATTGCATCTGGTGGTGTTTCAAAAATGGAAGACTTGGAAAATGTTGAAAGCATTGGTTCAGCTGGTGTTATTATTGGTAAGGCACTTTACAATGGTGCTTTAGATTTAAAACAGATTTTAAGTAAGTTTAAAAAAGGTGAATAGTTATGCATACAAAAAGAATTATTCCTTGCTTGGATGTTAATAACGGCAGAGTGGTAAAGGGTGTAAATTTTGTTAATTTAAAAGACGCAGGAGACCCTGTAGAAATAGCATCTTTTTACAACCAATCTCTCGCTGACGAAATAGTATTTCTTGATATTACAGCATCATCTGATGACAGAAGTATTATGCTTGATGTAGTATCAAAAACAGCAGAACAGGTGTTTATACCATTGACAGTTGGTGGTGGTATCCGTACAATAGAGGATTTTAGAAAAATACTTAGTGCAGGTGCTGATAAGATTGCTGTTAATTCAGCAGCATTAAAAAGACCAGAGCTTATAAATGAGGCTGCCGAAAGATTTGGTAATCAATGTGTCGTAGTTGCTATTGATGCCAAAAGACGCGAAAATGGTGGATTTGATGTTTACTTAAATGGTGGGCGTGTAAATACTGGCAAAGATGCAGTTGAATGGGCGATAGAGGCTGAACGCAGAGGTGCTGGTGAAATATTGCTTACAAGTATGGATTGTGACGGTACAAAGGCTGGTTATGATATTGAACTTACAAAAGCTGTAAGTAGTGCTGTTCAAATACCAGTTATTGCATCTGGTGGTGCAGGTACAATGGACCATTTTGCAGAGGCACTTACAGATGGTGGTGCAGAGCTGCTTTAGCTGCCAGTCTTTTCCACTTCAGAGAAATGGAAATAATTGAATTAAAGAAATATCTGGATAAAAAGGGTATTCCTGTAAGATTGAGATAGGAGTATAGGTTATGGATTTAAAACTTAAATTTAATAGTGACGGTCTTATTCCGGCTATTGCTCAGGATTATAAAACAGGCGAAGTTTTAATGCTTGCATATATGAATCAAGAGGCTTTTGACCTTACAGTTAAAACAGGTAAGGGTACATATTTTAGCCGTTCTCGTCAAAGTCTTTGGGTAAAGGGCGAAACTTCTGGTCATTTTCAGTATGTAAAAGAAATAAGATATGATTGCGATTGCGATACAATACTTTTACTTATTGATCAGGTTGGTGCTGCCTGTCATACAGGAAACCGTTCTTGTTTTTATAGAAAAGTTGAAGATTTTAAAGGAGGAGAAGAATAATGTCTGATATAGGTAAGTCATTAGTAACAGAATTAGATGTAATTAAAAATAGAAAGGCTAATCCTCAGGAGGGTTCATATACTAGCTACCTTTTTTCTAAGGGTGTAGATAAGATTTTAAAGAAGGTTGGCGAGGAAGCTACAGAAGTTATTATTGCTGCAAAGGATAATAACAATACTGAAACAGTTGCTGAAATTTGCGATTTACTTTTCCATGTTGAAGTTCTTATGACAGAAAGAGGACTTACTTGGGACGATGTTGCAAATGAAATTGATGCAAGGCGTTTAAAAGAAAATATGAATGTTGAAAAAGAAGCTAAGAGAAAAGCTGAAAACAGAACAGATGAATGTAAGATAAACTAAAAAGATAAAGGGGCTATAGTTACAATGCTATAGCTTTTTTATATACAATATTTAGTAGTTATATAGAGAAAATAAAAAAGACCTGAAAATCAGGTCTCTTTTATTGTAAATGAAATGGTATATGATTAAAAATCATATTAAAAAATATATTATTCAGCTGCAGGAGCACCTACTGGACATACACCAGCGCAAGCACCACATTCGATACAAGTATCAGCGTCGATAACATACTTACCATCACCTTCAGAAATAGCAGTAACAGGACACTCGTTTGCACAAGCACCACAGCTAATGCAATCATCAGAAATCTTATAAGCCATTGAAAGCACCTCCTTAAATTATTTGTAAGTTTCCTTACTTTGATTACATTGTAATATAAAATGAAAAATTATCAAGTATAAATTTTATTATATTTAAAAAATTATGTAAAATACAGTTTTTTTAGTGTAAAAAACAAGAAAACAGAGTGATTTTATGTCACTCTGTTCTTGAAAACCTAATATATCTGTAATATTTTGTTATATCCTATAGGAATTATATGCTAATCTTCTGCTGATGCTAATACAGTTTTTGGGTCTACACTTTCATCGTCTTTAAAAACAGCAAAATCCAAATGTGGTCCAAGATTTGTGCTGTACTTTGTAGGCTCAGCTACAATGCCTATAATATCGCCTTTGTATACAGTCTGCCCCTGAGCAACCTGAAGGTTGTCTTTAAGCTGGCTGTATGTAGTGCTCCAGCCATTACCATTGTCAATAGTTACTGTTGTTCCGTTAATATCGTCTTTATCTACAGATGTTACAACTCCATCAAAAGCTGCTACAACATTTTCGCCTAAAGTTGCAGCAAATGCAATAGAATCATTAGTTCTGTACTGGTCTAAAGTATTATCATATACAGCGGTTTCTGTACTGTAGTCCATTAAAATTTTAGCATCAGCAATAGGGTATTCCATTTCTTGAGTATCGTCAAAAATAGCTGCTGTTTTGGGCTGAACAACATCCATATGCTTTGTGGTTGCTTCTGTTGTAGTTTCTTCTAGGGTTGTAGCTTCTGTAGTTGTAAGTGGGGCAACATTTGATTTATCAACAGGAGCACTATCCTCAACAACATCATTATTAGCATTTCCTGTGGATGATTACTAACTTTAAGACGGAAAATGCAAAAGCCATAATTAAGAAAATGGCTGCTACAGTATAAATAGCTGTAAAAAATCCTTTGCTTTCTTTTTTTCATTTTTGTTCATTATAACACCTCCTGAAAATATTATTGACAGCTTAAAAATTTATATACAACAAAATTTAACTTAACTTCATAACTTTGCATATTACACAAATTTGATTTAAGAAAGAATTTATAAAAAATAGTAGTCAAATGACAAAAAATATGATAAACTAAAATAAACGGAAGGAGAGTGTGTTATGTACAAACGAGTAGTACTTAAATTAAGTGGCGAAGCTTGCAGGCAATACAGATAAAAACTTTGATAATGAAACAATTTATGGTATTATTGACCAGATTAAGGAAGTAATTTCACAGGGGACACAGGTTACTCTTGTAGTAGGTGGAGGTAACTTCTGGAGAGGTAGAAGTGCTAATCCTGCTATGGACAGAGTTAAAGCTGACCAGATTGGCATGCTTGCAACTGTTATGAATGCTATGTATCTTGCAGATTCTTGCAGACAGAAGGGCGTTGAGGCTGTTGTAATGACTCCTTTCCCAGTAGGAACAATGACACAGCAGTTCTCAAAGGATTTGGCTAATAAACTTTTGAGCGAAGGTAAGGTTCTTATTTTTGCAGGTGGTATTGGTCATCCATTCTTCTCTACAGATACAGTTACAGCTTTAAGAGCATCTGAACTTGAGGCTGATGCAATCCTTTTTGCAAAGGCTATTGACGGTGTTTACGACAGCGACCCAGCTGTAAACTCTAATGCAGTTAAGTTTGATGAAATTCCATGTAAGGATATTGTAGAGAAAAACTTAAAGGTAATTGATATTGCGGCAGCAAATCTTTGCTATGAACAAAAAATACCTGTTGTTATTTTTGGCCTTGCTGAAGAAAAGAGTGTTATCAGAGCTGCTAATGGCGAAAAAATTGGTACAACAGTAACAGTATAATTATTATTTATTTGGAGGTTTTTATGTCAGAACAGACTAAAGTATTTGAAGAAAAGATGAAAAAGAGTGTAAGTAACTTAAATAGTGAATTACTTACAATCAGAGCTGGTAGAGCTAACCCACATGTTTTAGATAAGGTAACAGTTGAATATTATGGTGCTGAAGTACCTATCAATCAGGTTGCTAGTGTTTCTACTCCAGAAGCTAGAATTATTGCAATTTCTCCTTTTGATTCTACAATCTTAAAGGAAATTGAAAAGGCTATTAATATGTCTGATATTGGTATCAACCTAATAATGACGGTAAGGTTATTCGTCTTATTTCCCTGAACTTACAGAAGAAAGACGAAAGGAACTTACAAAGGATGTAAAGAAGAAGGGTGAAGATTCTAAGGTAGCTGTTAGAAATATCAGAAGAGATGCTATGGATGCTGTTAAGAAGGCTGAAAAGGCTAACGAAATTACAGAAGATACTCTCAAGAACTTAGAAGAAGAAATTCAGAAGCTTACAGATAGCAATATTGCTGAAATTGATAAGCTTGTTGAAGCTAAGAGTAAGGAAATAATGTCAATTTAATTTAGGTTTTTATTAATAAGTCTGGCATCTTCGGAGGTCAGGCTTATTTAAACTAATTATCAGAAATGAGGAGAACCCCATGGTAGAGAAGTACCAAAGCATATAGGAATAATAATGGACGGAAATGGACGATGGGCAAAGAAAAGATTTTTGCCTCGTGCAATGGGTCACAGACAGGGAGCACAGGCTCTCGATAAATTAACAAAAGAGGCTGAAGGTCTTGGTGTGGAATATATTACTGTTTATGCCTTTTCTACAGAGAATTGGAAAAGAAGCAAAGATGAAGTTGACAGTATTATGGGTCTTTTAAGAGAATATATTAATAGATTTTTTAATGATAAGAAAAGTATTCTCAAAATTCGTTCAGCTGGCGATTTAACAGCTTTATCTCCGGATTTACAAGCTGATATTGAAAAATTAAAGGAACAGTCAAAAGACAGACCAGGTATGACTTTGACTATAGCTATAAATTATGGTGGACGCGATGAAATTCGTAGAGCTGTAACTAAAATTGCAGAAGATGTAAAGGCTGGAAAAATACAGCCGGAAGATATAAATGACCAAATGATTTCTGATAACCTTGATACAGCAGGTATTCCAGACCCAGAACTTATTATCAGAACAAGTGGTGAATTTAGAACAAGTAACTTCCTTATGTGGCAGTCAGCTTATTCTGAATACTATATTACAGATAAACTTTGGCCAGATTTCAATGTCGAAGATTTAAAAGATGCAATAAAGGCATATCAAACAAGAGACCGTAGATTTGGTGGCAGAAAAGAGGGATAATTATGACTAAAAGAGTTATTTCGTCAGTAGTTGCCATACCTATTTTGTTAGCTGTTGTAATTGCTGGTGGTTTATGGTTTAAAATAGCAATAGGTCTTGTGGCATGTATAGGTATGTACGAACTTTACAAAGCTGTTTCTAAAAAATTAAAGCCTGTTCACTTGTTGGGATTTGTTATGGAAATATTGTATATAGCTTTTATAGATAAGGGACTTAGTGTTACATATTTTGAAATGGTTTTTATGGCTATAACCCTTTTAATTTTAATGTGTCTTATTTTCTTGCATAGGACAAATAATGTTATTGACGGTGCTGTAACAATTTTTGGTTTTGCTTATGTAGGTATGCTTATGTCATGTGCATACCAAATAAGAGTTGAACATTTTGCTCTTGTTTGGTTACCATTTATGTGTGCGTGGGGTAGTGATACTGGTGCTTACCTTGTAGGTAGAAAAATAGGTAAACATAAATTAGCACCAGCTTTAAGTCCTCATAAATCTATTGAGGGTAGTATTGGCGGTATGCTTTCAGCAGCTATATTATGCGGTTTATATTGTTGGCTTTCAGGAAAATTTGACCTTAAACTTATTCCAGCATTTTGTTTAATTGGTGCTATAGGTTCAATTTTCGGACAGCTTGGAGATTTAGCTGCATCAAGCATAAAGAGATATACAGGAATAAAGGACTATGGTAATATTATGCCTGGTCATGGTGGAGTGCTTGATAGATTTGATAGTGTTTTGTTTACACTCCCAATAATATACATTTTCGTAAAGATTTTAGCTAGATAGGAGATAAAAATGACTGAAAATATTTCCATTTTAGGTTCAACTGGTTCTATTGGTACACAGACTCTTGATGTCGTAAGAGAGATTGGTGGCATTAAAGTGTGGGCTATGAGTACCAATACTAGAATAGAACTTTTTGAAAAACAGGTTAGAGAATTTAAGCCTGAAGTTGTCTGTGTTATGGACAAAAATAAGGCATTAGAGTTTAAAAAAAATATAAGTGATTTAAGAGTAGAGGTCCTTTCAGGTATGGAAGGACTTATTGCTGTAGCAACATATGATAAAGCTGATACAGTAGTTAATTCTGTTGTAGGTAATATTGGACTTGTACCTACTGTAAAAGCTATTTGTTCTGGAAAAAATATTGCTTTAGCAAATAAAGAAACATTAGTTACATCTGGTAATTGGTAATGAATTTGTTAAAGGAAAACAATGTTTCTATGTATCCAGTAGATAGCGAACATTCTGCTATTTTCCAATGCCTACAGGGAAATAAAGATAATAAAATAAAGAAAATATTGCTTACAGCTTCAGGTGGTCCTTTTAGAACTTTTGATGATGTTTCTAAGGTAACAGTTGATGACGCATTGAAGCACCCAATTGGTCTATGGGTAAAAAAATTACCATCGACTCTGCTACACTTATGAACAAGGGACTTGAAGTAATAGAGGCAAAGTGGCTTTTTGGTGTAGACCTTGACCAAATTCAAGTTGTGGTTCATCCTCAAAGTATTGTTCACTCAATGGTGGAATATGAAGACGGTGCAGTTATTGCACAGTTGGGTGTACCAGATATGAAAGTGCCTATTCAGTATGCCCTTACATATCCAAAGAGAGTGCCTAATGGTTTCCCAAAACTTAATATTTTTGAAGAGGGTAGTAACCTTACTTTTGAAAGACCAAGGATTGAAAAATTCCCTTGTTTGCAGTTGGCTTATGATGCTATTAAAATTGGTGGAACTATGCCGACAGTAATGAATGGAGCTAATGAAATAGCTGTTGCTAAATTTATTAATAGAGAAATAGGATTTTTGGATATACCAAGACTTATAGAAACTGCTATGAACGCATATACTTCTATAAGTGATTATACTCTTGATGATGTTCTTGAGGCTGATAAGTGGGCAAGAGAATATACATCAAAAATGTGCTAATTAACAGTTGTTGCGAATTTTGAGGTGATATTTTGTCGATTATATTAACACTTTTGATACTTTGTATTATTGTAATACTTCACGAATGGGGTCACTTTATAGTTGCAAAAAAAGTGGTGTACTTGTTGAAGAGTTTGCTGTTGGTATGGGACCAAAGCTTTTTTCTGTGAAAAGGGGAGAAACAATGTATTCCCTTAGACTTATTCCTATTGGTGGCTATTGCAAAATGGCTGATGAAGTGGAAGAAGGTAGCCAAAAGCTAGGCTTTAATCAAGTTTCACTTCCTAAAAGAATAGCTATTTCTTTTGCAGGACCTTTTATGAATTTTGTTTTAGCCTTTTTGGTGTTTGTTTTTATTACAATGTGTACAGGATATTCTACAGTAAATGTCACATCTGTTATTGAAAACACTCCAGCCTATAATGCAGGTATTAAGCCTGGCGATAAAATTATAAATTATGCTGGACATAATATTCATACTCGTGATGAAATGGAATATTACAAGGCAAAATATGCTGATGATTATGTTTCTGTAGTTGTTAGCGTAATGGAGAAAAGATAAATACAGAATTAGCTGCTCAGAAAACTGAAAAAGGTTATTCTTTAGTCTTCAATTAGACTATAAAGCACCATTAATAAATGTAATGGATTATAATGGAGAAAATATTACAAAAGGTAGTGTTTTATCCTATTTTTCACAAGGCTATTGGGGACTTGTATCAATGGTAAAAATTATGGTTCTTAGCTTTGCTGATTTATTTACAGGCTCTGTGGCTGTTAGTGAATTGTCTGGTCCAATAGGTGTAACAACTGCTGTTGGTTCAGTTTATCAAGAGGCTGCAAGAGTTAGTATATGGGCGGTAGTTTTATCAATGCTTAATATGGTAGCACTTTTAAGTGTAAACTTGGTATAATAAATTTATTCCCACTTCCAGCATTAGACGGAGGCAGAATTATAATTTATATTGTAGAACTTTTTGTAGGTAGAGAACTTCCAAAATCTGTTGAGGCTATGATACACGCAATAGGCTTTGTACTTATAATGGGACTAGGTGTAATAATAGCATTTAATGACATTTTAAAGTTAGTATAAGGAGAAAATACTATGGGCTATATTGAAAGAAGAAAAACAAGAGAAGTTAAAATTGGCAATGTTACTATAGGTGGTGACAATCCTATTGCTATTCAGTCTATGTGCAATACAAAGACATCAGATGTAAAAGCTACAGTTGCACAGATTTTAGCTCTTGAAAAGGCTGGTTGTGAAATTATAAGAGTTGCTGTTCCTGATATGGAGGCAGCTCTTGCTATTAAGGAAATAAAAAAGCAGATACATATTCCTCTTGTTGCTGATATTCACTTTGATTATAAGTTGGCTTTACAGGCTATAGAATCTGGTGTAGATAAGCTTAGAATTAATCCTGGTAATATTGGTGGCGAGGATAGAGTAAAGGCTGTTGTAATGGCTGCAAAGGAAAAGCATATACCAATTAGAATTGGTGTAAACTCAGGTTCATTGGAAAAACATATATTAGAAAAATATGGTTCAGTAACTCCTGAAGGTCTTGTTGAAAGTGCTATGGGTCATGTTGCTATACTTGAAAAATATGATTTCCACGATATTGTAATATCTATTAAAGCATCAAATGTACCATTTACTTTAGAATGTTATAGACAGCTTTCACAGAAAGTAGATTATCCTTTACATTTAGGTATTACAGAAAGTGGTACAAAATGGTCTGGTACTATTAAGTCATCTGTAGGTATAGGTGCTATTTTGGCTATGGGTATAGGCGATACTATTAGAGTTTCACTTACTGGAGATACAACTGATGAAGTAAAGGTTGCAAAGCAGATTTTAAAATCTCTTGAACTCAGAAAATTTGGTGTAGAGTTTGTGTCTTGTCCAACTTGTGGTAGAACACAGATTGACTTAATAGGTCTTGCAGAAAAGGTAGAAAAAGCCTGTGAAATATAAATAAGGATATTAAAGTTGCTGTAATGGGTTGTGCTGTTAATGGCCCTGGAGAGGCTAGAGAGGCAGATATAGGTGTAGCAGGTGGCAAGGGCTATGGACTTATATTTAAGAAAGGCGAAATTTTAAGAAAATTGCCTGAAAGTGAACTCTTAGATGCTTTAATTGAAGAAATTAATAAACTTTAATTTTAAAAGGAATATACTTATTATTGGGGAAAGGAGGTAAAAACGGTGGCAGAATGTTTGTTTGAAAAAGTGTTTGACGGTCTGAAGTTGTCAGCCAATGTAAAAACTGTGCTTAAAAATACATTGGTTGATAATTTATCTATATCAACTAAAGGGAGAAAAATGATTGTAGATTTATCTTCTGATATTTTTATTGATGAAAATTGTATTGTGGATTTTAGAGAAGATTTGGCAGATGCTTTTCCGGATTTAAACACAATAGATATTAATTTAAAATATCCAATGCCTGATAAGACACCCTACGAAAAATTGGAATACTACTGGCCAAAGATTGTAGATGCAGTTGATGTTGCCAGTAGTTGCTGTGGGGCATATTTGAATAATTCAAATGGAAGTTAGAAGATGATAGCATTGTTGTTGATGTAGTTCAAGGTGCTGTCTTTCTTATGAAATATAAAAAGATAGATAAATTAATAGAAAACTTGATTAACAGCCGACTTGATATACAGATGCCTGTTAGGTTTAGGGAAGTTCCAGACATAGAATTTGCTGAAAAGTGTGAAAAAGCAGCAGAGTTTTATACTAATATGGCTATGAAATATGTTGGAGCTAATGCTGAAAAGACAGAGGAAGAAAAGAAAGCAGAAATTCCGGAAAATTCTATTGGTACAGTAGCACCAAGACCAAAGCCTGTAGTTGAGGATAATAAATTTCAGAAACGAAAAAATACTGGTAAATGGTCTGTTAATACAGATAAAATTACAGAAGAAACTCTTACAGTATCTGAAGCCTTGGAAAAAGGTGGAGAGGTTTATGTTGAGGGTTATATTTTGCCCAAGAAGACAATGTTGTTACTAAAAGTGGCAAGGTAATTGTAAAATTCTATGTTACAGATAAAAAAGATTCCTTTACTGTAAAATTCTTTACAACCCCAGAAGACTACGATGAAATATTTAAAAAATATAATATCTCTTAAAAAGGGAACAGGCTATATTAAGATGTTTGGAAATCTTGAAGAGGATTCTTATGAAAATAGTGAAATGGTTTTAAGACCTAAAACTCTTAATGCTGCAAATCCTCCAAAGGTAAGAGAAGATACTGCCGAAGAAAAAAGAGTTGAACTTCATCTTCATACAAATATGAGTATGATGGATGCTATTACTCCAGTAGAAACTTATGTTAAAAGAGCTAAATACTGGGGTCATAAGGCAATAGGTATTACTGACCATGGTGTTGTACAGGCGTTCCCAGATGCACAGGGTATTGCTGATAAAACAGGAGTTAAGGTGCTTTATGGCTGTGAGGGCTATATGGTTAACGATATGGGCGATGTTGTTACCAATGCCAAAAGCCAAAGTCTTGATGATACCTATGTAGTCTTTGACTTAGAAACTACTGGTCTAAGAAAAGCTGTAGATAAAATAATAGAAATTGGTGCTGTAAAAGTAAAAGATGGAAAAATAATAGATAGATTTTCTACTTTTATTAACCTTGCAGAGAACTTGATGAAAAATAGTAAAACTTACTAAAATAACAGACGATATGGTAAAAGATGCACCATTGGAAGATGAAAAACTTCCAGAGTTTATTGAATGGTGTGGAGATAGTGTTCTTGTTGCTCATAACGCAGGTTTGATGTTGGTTTTGTTCGTCAATGGGCGGTAAATCATGGTCAACAGATAGAGAATACCATTATTGATACTGTAGAATTAGGCAAAACTCTTATTCCGGATTTGAATAACTATAAGTTGGATACACTTTGTTCTAGGCTGGGTGTATCACTAGAAAATCATCATAGAGCTGTGGAAGATGCTGAGGCTACAGCAGAGTTGTTTTTAAAATGCTTTCTATGTTAAAGGAGCAAAATATAACATCATTAGACGACATTAACGAATTAGCATCAAAAAATATTGATAAAAGAAAAATTAAAAAATATTACCACATCATTATTTACGCAGTAAACCAAAAGGGCTTATATAATCTATATAAATTGGTTTCAGAGTCAAACCTTAAATATTATTTGCGTAGACCTAAGATACCTAAGTCAGAACTTATAAAGTATAGAGAAGGTCTTATTTTTGGTTCGGCTTGTGAAGCCGGAGATTTGTATACAGCAGTATATGAACAATGGCCAGAAGACGATTTAAAGAAAATAGTTGATTTTTATGATTATTTGGAAATTCAGCCTTTGGGTAATAATTTCTATATGATTAATAATCAGTCTAAAAGTGGTAAGAGTGTAGAAAGTGTAGACAAGTTAATTGAAATAAATAAAAAGATTGTAGAATTAGGCGATACCTATGGTAAGCCAGTTGTAGCTACTTGTGATACACATTTCATTGACCCAGAAGATGAAGTGTTCAGAAGAATAGTTCAAACAGGGGAAGGTTTTAAAGATGTAGATAATCAAGCACCTTTGTTTTATAGAACAACTGATGAAATGCTTAAAGAGTTTGAATACTTAGGTAAAGAAAAGGCATATGAAGTTGTTGTTACTAATACAAACAAAATAGCTGATATGATGGAACATATTGAACCTGTTCCAAAGGAAACATATCCTCCACATATGGAAAATGCCAATGAAGATTTTGAAAGAATTTCAATGGAAACAGCAGAGTCTATATATGGTTCTCCACTTCCAGAGGTTGTAGAAAAGAGATTAAGACGAGAGCTTGATTCAATTATTGGTAATGGCTACGCCGTACTTTATATGATTGCTCAGAAACTTGTTAAGGACTCTAATGACCATGGATATATAGTTGGTTCAAGAGGTTCTGTAGGTTCTTCATTTGCAGCTACAATGGCAGGTATTACAGAGGTTAATCCTTTAGAGCCTCATTATATTTGCCCAAAATGTAAATATTCTGAGTTTGATTCAGAGGAAACAAGAGCAGTTGCAGGTACTTCTGGTTTTGACTTGCCAGATAAAAATTGTCCTGTTTGTGGAACGCCGTTAAATAAAGAGGGTCAGGCTATACCATTTGAAACTTTCTTAGGTTTTAATGGTGATAAAGAACCGGATATTGACCTTAACTTCTCCGGCGAGGACCAGTCAAGAGCTCATAAGTATTGTGAAACTCTTTTCGGTAAGGGTTTCGTATTTAAAGCCGGTACAATTTCTACATTACAGGAAAAAACAGTTTATGGCTATATTGCAAAATATTGTGAAGGTCATAACGGCTGTTATATAAAAAGTTCTGAAAAGAAAAGATTGGCTATGGGCTGTTTAGGTGTTAAGCGTTCAACGGGTCAGCATCCGGGTGGTCTTATGGTTGTACCTAGTGATAACGATATATTGAACTTTACACCAGTTCAGCATCCGGCAGATAAATTTGATTCAGATACTATTACAACTCACTTTGACTACCATAGAATTAGTGGTCGACTTTTAAAACTTGATATGCTTGGTCATGATGTGCCTACAATATTGAGAATGTATAAAGATATTACAGGTGTTGACCCACTAGATGTACCTCTTGATGATAAAGCTACTTACAGCTTGTTTACTTCTCCAGAAGCATTAGGTATTAACCTTGATGAAATAGGTTGTGAAACTGGTACTTTAGGCTTACCTGAAATGGGTACAAAGTTCGTTCGTGGTATGCTTATGGAAACAAAGCCTAGTACATTTGGGGAACTTGTCAGAATTTCAGGTCTTTCTCATGGTACAGACGTTTGGAATGGTAATGCCAGTGAATTAATTGCTCAAGGTATATGTACTCTTAAAGATGTTATTGCAACTCGTGATGACATTATGACTTACTTAATTCAAAAAGGTGTAGAAAACTTACAGCCTTTACTATAATGGAAAAAGTAAGAAAAGGTAAAGGACTTTCAGCTGACCATGAACAGATAATGAGAGAAGCTGGTGTTCCCGATTGGTATATTGATAGCTGTAAAAAAATTAAATACCTTTTCCCAAAAGGTCACGCAGTAGCTTATGTTACAAATACCGTTAGAATAGGTTATTATAAAATACACTATCCTTATGCTTTCTATGCTGCACAATTTTCTGTAAAATATGACCAGTTTGACTATGATTTAATGTGCCATGGTATGGATAAATTAAAGACAAAACTTCTCGAAGTTGAAAAATTAGGTAAAGAAGCCGAAAAGAAAGACCAGGATATGACACCTAATATGGAAATGGTTTATGAACTTACTTGAGAGGTTTAAAGTTTGCACCAATAAACCTTTATGAATCCAGAGCAACTCATTTTAAAGTAATTGAAGTTGATGGTGAACAAAGACTTTTACCACCTTTCTGTACTCTACAGGGATTTGGTGAAACAGCTGCCAGAGATTTAATAAGAGCCAGAGAAGAAGTTGCAAAGACAAATGAAAATGGAAAATTTGAAACTATAGAAGAACTTCAAAAATTATCTGGTTTAGGTAAAAAGAATATTGAATTATTAAAACTAAATGGTGTTTTAGATGGTTTAAGAGAAACTGACCAGCTTACATTGTTTTAAATTTTACCCTGTGGAATCCGCAGGGTATTTTTAGTTATGTATATACATTAATTATTGAAAAGGCTGTTGACATATGGTATTATATTAATGTTAATGATTGCGAGGTAAAACTATGATAAAAGAAGTTTATTCCGAAAAAGAAACTAGAGATTTTGCCTATGAAATGGCACAAAAAGCAGAGGTAGGTCAGGTATATTGTCTTGACGGCGATTTAGGTGTTGGAAAGACAGTATTTACAAAAGGTTTTGCAGAGGGTCTTGGTATTGATGACGATATTACAAGTCCCACTTTTACTATTGTAAATGAATATCATTCTGGTAGAATACCATTTATCACTTTGATGTTTATAGAATAGGTGACGAAGATGAAATGTTTGATATAGGCTTTGATGAATATGTTGACGGCGACGGAGTTTGTCTTATTGAATGGGCAGAACTTATAAAGGGTATTATACCTGAAAATGCAGTATCAATTAAAATCACTAAAGACTTGTCAAAGGGACTTGACTATAGAAAAATTGAGGTGGAAGAATGAAAATTTTAGCACTTGATACAACAGGATTAGTTGCAAGTGTAGCACTTGTAGACGAAAATAAAACAATAGCTGAATTTACTACTAATTATAAAAAAACTCATTCACAGACTATTATGCCTATGGTTGAAAATCTTAAAAATATGGTGGATTTGGATTTAAGTACAATAGATTATATAGCTTGTGCTTGTGGTCCAGGTTCATTTACTGGACTTAGAATTGGTGCAGCTACAGCCAAGGGTCTTGCTCATGGCTTAGATATACCTGTTATTCCAGTACCTACACTTGATGCCTTAGCATATAATATGTTTGGAACCAATAAACTTGTTGTACCTATTATGGACGCAAGAAGAAATCAGGTTTATTCTGCCCTCTACTATTGTGGAGAAAAACTTGAAAGAGTATCTGACTATATGGCACAGGATATTGATGAAGTTATTTCACAGGTTCTTGAAATAGATGAAAACGCTGTATTTTTAGGCGATGGTGTGCCTGTATTTATGGATAAATTAAAGCAGTATGATACATTTACTTTAGCACCAGTATCAGCAAATATGCAGAGAAGTGCTTGTGTAGGTGCTATTGCTTTAGAAATGACAGATAAGGCTGTTGAATGTAATAAGTTTAAAATTATGTATTTAAGAAAATCACAGGCAGAGCGTGAGCTGGAGGAGAAAAATGGAGCTTCAACCATTAAGTAGAGAACATATTGACGGTATTATGGAAATAGAAAATGATAGTTTTTCTATTCCTTGGAGTCGTGGTTCTATGGAAAAAGAACTTGAAAATAAATTAGCAATATATATTGTGGCTATGGAAGATGATAAGGTCGTTGGATATGCAGGTATGTGGCATGTTGTAACAGAGGGTCATATTACCAATATTGCTGTACACAAGGACTATAGAGGTAAGGGTGTAGGTCAGGCACTTGTAAAAGGGCTTATTGATATAGCTAAGGAAAAGGAAATGATAGGTGTTACCCTTGAAGTAAGACCAAGTAACGAAACTGCTTTACATATTTACAAGAAATATGGCTTTAAATTAAGTGGAGTACGCAAGGAATACTATGATGATAACAAGGAAGATGCCTATATTATGTGGTGTTATCTTGTGCCTCCAGAGGAAATAGAGGGGGAAATTTTTTGATTACAGAATTAGATTATAGTGTTTTAAAACGCCATACAAATATTGAAGATTTAGGCGATGAAGTTAAGGCTTTAGACGATAACAGTCTTATTGGTCAATCAACAGGAGAGGAAGCACTTAAATTCGGTCTTAATGTAAAAAGTAAAGGCTATAATATTTATGTTGCCGGTGCAAATGGAAGTGGCAAAACTTCATTTGCTGAAAAATTTGCTAGAGAAATGGCAGCTAAAGAAAAAACTCCTGATGATATGTGTTATGTATATAACTTTGATAATCCTATTGTGCCAAAGGCTCTTTTTCTTCCTGCTGGTAAGGGCAAAGAACTTAAAGCCGATATGGCAGAATTAATAAATAGACTTACATACGAAATAACAAAAAGCTACAATTCTCTTGAATATCAAGAAGAAAAAGATAGAATAATGAAGAGCTACCAAAAGAAGAAAGATGAAGTTATAAATGGTCTTTCTGATAAGGCAAAAGAGTATGGCTTTGGAGTAAAGCAAAATCCAACTGGTGGTATATATTTTCTTCCTTTAGTCGATGGCAAAATGATAAATGAAGATGATTTTGAGGACTTAGACGATGAAACAAGAGAAAAGATTTCTTCTGGTTCTGAGGAAGTTCAAGAACTTGCTGCCAGTACAATGCGTAGCCTTAAAACTTTTGACAGCGATGCAAAAAATGAAGTAGAAAATGCCGATTACAATATTGCCTTAATGGTAGTTGGTCGTTTTATGAATAAACTTCAGAGCAAGTATGTAAATTGTGAAAATGTTATGAAGTACCTTGCTAGTGTTAAGGAAGATATATTAGAAAATATCGACGAGTTTAATAATAGTGAAGATACAGAAAGTGATGACCCAATTACAAATATGGTGCCATGGCTTTCTAAAAAGGCTATTAATGATGACTTTTTAGGTAAGTATGATATTAATGTAGTTGTAGATAATAGCAATTTACATGGAGCACCAGTTATAACTAATTTCAATCCTAGCTATGTTAATTTAGTAGGCGAGATTGAATATGAAAACGAAAATGGTAATCTTATAACAGATTTTATGAAAATCAAGTCTGGTTTAATGCACAAGGCAAATGGTGGTTATATTATTTTCCACGCCTCAGATATGGTAGGAAATGCTTTTGCATGGGATACCCTCAGAAAAATTCTTAAAACTGGTACAGTTACTATTGAACCGTTGAAGGAATATCAGCTTGGTGGTATAACAGTATCTGCAATTCGCCCAGAAACTACAGAAGTAAATGTAAAGGTTATACTTGTTGGTAGCTTGTATTATTATGAAATGCTTAAAGAATACGATGATGATTTTAGTAAGCTTTTCAAATGTGTGTTCTTTTTGACTATGAAATGGATTACAATAAAAAGAATATAGATTCTGTTGTTTCTTTTGTAAATAACTTTGTAAGCAAGGAAAATTTAAAGCCTATAGATAAAAATGCAATAAGACAGCTTGTAGAATATTCAACAAGAGTGGCTGAAAGACAGGATAAAATGACAACTCGTTTTGGTACTTTAGGAGATGTTCTTATTGAGGCAAATACTTGGCAAATATGGACGGCTTAGATACTATTAACGAAAAATGCGTTTTAAAGGCTATTAATAAGAGAATTGAAAGAGTAAATATATATGCTGAAAAATATATTGATATGATAAAAGAAAATGAAATTCTTATTGATACAACTGGAGAAAAAGTTGGTCAGATTAATGGTCTTTGTGTAATGGAAATGGACGATTATACTTTCGGTATGCCTACAAGAATTACTGCCAGTACATATACAGGAAAAGCCGGTATTGTAAATATTGAAAAAGAAGCTGAAATGAGTGGAAGTATTCACGATAAAGGTGTTCAGGTTTGTATTGGTTATCTTGGCGGTAAGTATGCTCAAAAATTCCCACTTACACTTAGCTGTCGAGTTTGTTTTGAACAGAGTTATAATGGCGTTGACGGAGATAGTGCTACATCAACAGAAACTTATTGCATACTCTCTAGTTTAAGTGGTTTACCTATAAGACAGGACTTAGCTGTAACAGGTAGTATGAACCAAAGAGGGGAAATACAGCCTATAGGTGGTGTAACATATAAAATAGAGGGCTTCTACAATATATGTAAAAATAAGGGATTAACAGGCACACAGGGTGTTATTATTCCTAGAAGTAATATAAAGGATATGGTCCTTAGCGATGAAGTAGTGGAAAGTGTAAAGAATAAGCAATTCCATATTTACGCTATAGATAATGTTGATGATGGTATAGAACTTCTTATGGGACAAAAGGCTGGTAAAGCCCTTGCAAGTGGAGGATTTTCAAAGGATAGTGTTCATAGCAAGGTTTATAACAAATTGAAAAATTATTATAAAATAAGTGTTCAGGAATAATAAAAAAGTGAGTGGCTTTAGGGTCACTCACTTTTATGTAAAAGATTAAATTTGGTCAAGAGCCTGCTGAATGTCGGCAATAATATCGTCAGCATTTTCGATACCTACAGACATTCTGATAAGGTCAGGAGTTACACCACAGTCAATAAGCTGTTGGTCAGAAAGCTGTCTGTGAGTTGATGTAGCAGGATGAAGAACACCTGTTCTAGCATCAGCAACATGGCATACAATATTAGCAAGTTTAAGTGAATTCATAAATTTAGCAGCACCCTCTCTGCCACCTTTAGGACCAAATGAAATTACACCACTACAGCCTTTTGGAAGGTACTTTTTAGCAAGTTCGTGGTATTTGTTGTCTTTAAGACCAGGATAGTTTACCCATTCAATTTTTGGGTTTGATTCCAAATATTCAGCTACTTTTTGAGCATTTTCACTGTGTCTTTCAACTCTTAAACAAAGTGTTTCAAGACCTAAGTTAAGAAGAAAACAGTTCATTGGAGCAGGGGCACAGCCTAAATCTCTCATCATTTGAACTCTGGCTTTTGTGATGAAAGCTGCTTTACCGAATGCTTCAGTATAAACTACACCATGGTATGACTCATCAGGTTCAGTAAATTCTGGGAATTTACCATTTGCCCAGTTAAAGTTACCACTATCTACAATTACACCACCTAAAGCAACAGCATGACCGTCCATATACTTAGATGTAGAATGAGTTACAATATCAGCACCCCATTCAATAGGTCTACAGAGTACAGGAGTAGGGAATGTGTTGTCAACAATAAATGGAACATTGTTGTTATGAGCTAAAGTTGCAAATTTTTCAAGGTCAAGAACCTCAAGAGATGGATTTGCAAGAGTTTCGCCAAAAACAGCCTTTGTATTAGGCTTAAATGCTTTCTGTAATTCTTCAATATCGGCAGTTTGGTCTACAAAAGTTACATCAATGCCAAATTTTTTAAGAGTTACAGCAAATAAATTGAAAGTTCCACCGTATATAGTAGTGGCACTAACAACATGGTCGCCAGCTTGACAAATATTCATAATGGCAATAAGTGACGCAGCCTGTCCGGCAGAAGTAAGCATAGCACCTACACCACCCTCAAGGTCCGCAATTTTCTTTTCTACAGCGTCAGCTGTTGGGTTTGCAAGTCTAGTATAAAAGAAACCATTATCCTTTAAGTCGAATAAATCGCCCATTTGCTCAGCTGTTGAATACTTGTAAGTTGTACTTTGGACTATAGGCAATACTCTAGGTTCTCCATTCTTTGGAGTATAACCAGATTGTATACATTTTGTTTCAATTTTCATAAATTTATACCTCCCATATATGCGATGAGGGAATTATACCATAAAATGCTCATTTTTTCAATAATACTGGGAATTTTTTTGCCTAAGTTCACAATGGTATAGTACAAATAAATGTGGTATACTTTAAGAGAGGTGACATAAATATGGATTGGTACGAAAGAACGAGAATGCTTATAGGTAATGAAGCAGTAGAAAAATTGGCACAGGCTAATGTAATAATTTTTGGCGTAGGAGGAGTTGGTTCATATATTTCAGAGGCTGTAGCAAGAGCCGGTGTGGGAAATATAACGCTGGTTGATAATGATACAGTTGCTGAAACAAATTTGAATAGACAGATTGTAGCTCTTAAATCCACAATAGGAAGTATGAAACACAGGTTATGGCAGATAGAATAAAGGAGATTAATCCAAGCTGTAATGTTAAAACAATAAATGAATTTGTTTTATATGATAATATTGACGATATATTGACTGATGAATATAGTTATGTAGCTGATGCAGTAGATACTGTTACGGCTAAACTTGCAATAATTATGAAAGCCAAGGAATTAAATATTCCTGTTATTTCGTCAATGGGTACAGGAAATAAACTTCATCCAGAATTGTTAGAAATTACAGATGTATTTAAGACTTCTGTCTGTCCATTGGCTAAAGTAATGAGAAAGGAATTGAAGGACAGAGGTGTAAAGAAATTAAAGGTATGTTATAGCAAAGAAATACCTTTGAAACCTTTAGTTTCAGAAGAAGTAACTAATAAACGCTCAACGCCGGGAAGTATTAGCTTTGTTCCTAGTACAGCCGGTTTATTAATAGCAGGGGAAATAATAAGAGATATTTGTAGTCTTTAAACTAAATAGTAAGGGGAAATAAATATGTTTAAAAGATTTTTATTTGTATTATTGTGCATTGTCAGTATATTTTCACTTTCAGCAATAGTCTTTGGTAAAGATGATGTTGCAGAGAGATTGGATACTGTTGTAAATTTTGATGGTCAAAAAATAGAATTTACTTCTTATGATATAAACGGAAGTAAATATATGAAGTATACGATTTAGCATATTTACTAAAGGAAACACCACTCAAGTTTGATGTTGATTTTACATCACAGAATAAAAAAGATATGAAAATTACCGTTGGAAAAGCATATACCAACAAGGATAGTATAGCAGTTCTTACACATACTGGAGAGAAATATGCTAAGCCTAAATATGTTGATATTAACATAACTGACGGCGAAAAAGATTATAAATTAAAGGTGTAAATATAAATGGATATAACTTTATAAAAGTTAGAGATTTATCAGAGGTTGTTGGATTTAAGTTATGTTGGAGAATGTATATATCTACTTTAACATTTAATAAACCAGTTTCACAGTTATCTGACTTTACAAAAAATCCAGAAGAACTTACTTCATTAAGTGATTTTATGACAGGGGATTACTTAAACTATATTTCTGATTACACAAAGAATTATATACATAATGATTTAGATATAGCAGCACATTTAATGGGTTATAATTATTCAAAATATGTTGAACCTACTTCAGATAATTATAAGAATTTTAAGTTAAACGATGATAATATTACTTTTAATATTGATTTAAGCAACTTAAAGATTAAAAATTATGAAAATATTTCAGTTGCTATAAAGTATAGTGATTTAAGTGATTACATTTCTACTAATGAAACTGTACATTTATCACTTCTTATGGCTCCAACAGAAGAAATGAATGAAGAAACAGCTACATTTGATACAACAAAAGAACAGATTAATAAAAATGTAAATACAACAAGGGAAACTACTACAGAATCTACGACTTATTATGTTGACCCTAATAAGCCTATGATAGCACTTACATTTGATGATGGACCAAGAAAAGGCAGTACAGAACTTATTGTAGATGCACTTAAAAAGGTAAATGGCAGAGCTACTTCTTTGTTGTAGGTCAAATGGTAGAACAGAGTCCTGACCTTGTTAAAAAGGCTGTTGAGGCAGGTTGCCAAATTGGTAATCATACATATGACCACGCCAACTTAAATAAGTTAGGTGCTTATGGAGTAAGAACAGAAGTAAATAAATGCTCAAATGCTGTTTATGCAGCAGCCGGCGTTTATCCAATGATAGGTAGACCTCCTTATGGTTCAGTAAATCAAACAGTTAGAAATGCCGTAAATATTCCTTGGTTTAATTGGAATGTTGATACATTGGATTGGAAGAATAGAGATGCCAACTATGTCTATAATTATGTTATTAATAATGTAAAAGACGGTCAGGTAATTCTTATGCACGATTTACACCCAACAACAGCACAGGCTATGGTAAAGGCTATTCCAAAACTTCACGAAATGGGTTATCAGCTTGTAACTATTGATGAAATGGCAAAGGTTAAAGGTGGCTATGAAAATGTTCCTGGCTATGTAAAAGCTACTGTAAAATAAAGGTACATTTTAGGTTTACTTGTTGTAATTACTAAAAAAATATACCGTATTGTAACAATAAATGTTAAAATTCTATAAAGCACTATTGAAATGATTTGTTAAATTTGGTATAATTAAGTAAAGAAAATGTACCGAAAGGGGAAATTAAAATGGCACATAATATTATAGTAGGACAGTCAGGTGGTCCAACTTCAGTAATTAACTCTAGCCTTGCTGGTGTATTTGCAACAGCAAAAGAGTTAGGAGCAGGTAAAATTTATGGTATGCGTAATGGTATCGAAGGTCTTTTAGAGGAAAGATACATTGATATGACTGAATACATAAAGAATAGTATGGATGTTGAAATTTTAAAGAGAACTCCATCATCATTCTTAGGTTCTTGTCGTTTCAAACTTCCTACAGTTGAAAAAAGTCCTGAAACTTACGAAAAGATTATTGCAGTATTAAGAAAACTTGATATTCAGCATTTCTTCTATATTGGCGGAAATGACTCAATGGATACAATTAAACAGCTTAGTGAATATGCAAAGGCAAAGAACATTACAGACATTACTTTTATGGGTGTTCCAAAGACTATTGATAATGACCTTGCTGTTACAGACCATACACCTGGTTATGGTAGTGCTGCTAAGTACATTGCATCTACAATGAAAGAAATTATAAGAGATGCTTTAGTTCAGCCTATTAAGATTGTAAATATTATTGAAATTATGGGTAGAAATGCTGGTTGGCTTACAGCTGCAGCTGCTCTTGCAAAGGGCGATGATTGTGAAGGTGCTGACCTTATTTACTTACCAGAAACAGTTTTTGATATTAACAAGTTTGTAGCTAAGGTTCAGGAAATTCAGAAGACTAAGAAGCAGATTGTTGTGGCAGTATCTGAAGGTGTTAAGACAGCTGACGGTAAGTATGTTTGCGAATCTGCATCATCAAATATGCTTGTTGATAGTTTTGGTCATAAGCAGTTAAGTGGTACAGCAACAGCTCTTGCTAATGTTATTTCTAATGAAATCGGTTGTAAGACTAGAGCTATTGAATTTAGTACAATTCAGAGATGTGCTAGTCATATTGCATCTCTTACAGATGTAAATGAAGCATTTATCGTTGGTGGTATTGCTGTTAAGGCTGCATTTGATGGCGAAACTGGTAAGGTTGGTATCTTCCAGAGATTATCAAACAAGCCTTACTTAATGGGTACAAGCATTTATGATGTAAATGCTATTGCTAATGTTGAAAAGACTGTTCCACAGGAATGGATAATTAATGATGGTACAGGTGTTTCTCAGGAAGCTCTTGATTATATGCGTCCACTTATTCAGGGTGAAATTTATCCATATATGGTTGATGGTCTTCCAAGACATATCAAACTTTAATTTATTTAGGGTATGACGCTTGTCATACCCTTTATTTTTAGGGGGATTATGTTTGTATAGATTAAAAGAATTGGCTATAGAAGTAGCTGAAAGATTTAAGAGAAATGAGCTTAATATAGTAGCAGATGCTCTTGCCTTTAGGCTTATATTATCTATTTTTCCACTTATTTTATTTATGATTTCTCTTTTAGGTATGTTAAATTTATCCTACGATAGAGAACTTACTAATATTTTAGTTTCTTTACCTGATGAAATGCAGTTGATATTGCAAAATTTTATTAAGGAAGTGGGAGAAAATACAAGTTACGGCTTATTATCTACAAGTTTGATAGTTGCTTTAATAAGTGCATCATCTGGTTTTTATGGCTTGGTTAGAGGTATAAAAAAGCCTATGATGAAGATTAATAAATAAATTTATTAAAATGCGATTGCAAAGTATATTGCTTGTTATAATTTTTGTAGCCTGTATTGTGTTGACACTTTATGTATTTACATTTGGTAGCGTAATAAATGATTTTATTGTACAAATTGGCTTAGTAAAAGTATACCGTCTTTTTAACTGGTTTTTTTATGTATTTTCTAAATGTCTTCGTTATGTTTGTTTTTTTGATTATACTAAATATGTTCTGTGTTAAAAGAAAATTACCATTTAGAAGACTTATACCTGGAACTTTATTTACAATGGGTTCTTGGATGATAATATCTAAACTTTTTAATATTTATATATCACATTTTTCAAGATATAATATAGTCTATGGAAGTATTGGAACATTGTTTGTATTTGCTTTATGGATAAATATATTTTCATATGTTCTTTTACTAGGGGGACAAATTAATGCAGTTTTCTGCGATGATAATTATATGATAGAGCTTATTTCCTATCATTAATTGTGCAAAGATAAGGGGGGTTCTATGTTGTTTATAGAAAGTATACTAATTCAATTGTTTTTAAGTGTTTTACCATATGAGATACAAATGTTGATGAATGTCTTTTTGATATTGTTAGTATATGTAGTAAATTGGAGAGTGTTTTTAAAAGCAGGGGAAAAGGGCTGGAAATCACTTATTCCTTTTTTATAATGAATATGTTCAGTATAAATTTTTAAAATGAAAGATTTGTACAGGGTAGTGTTAATATTACAATTTTGTATAGTACCTGTGTCTATTATGTTTGCAAATATAAAAAATATTTTTGTTACTGTTTTTACAACTTTAATATTGATTTTAATGGTACTAGCTATTGTTTATATAGACTTTACTTCTTGTAGTAGACTTGCTACTTCTTTTGGCAGAGGTAAAAATTTGCGTGGGGTATTTTTATTTTTAGATTTTTATTTACTACTATAATTGCTTTTGACAAATCAGAATTTAAAACACCACAAATGAATTACGAATAAAATGATTATATTTAAAAAATTTTTTATAATGCACAGAATTTTCTCTGTGCATTATTTTGTGTCTAAAAAATATTCTTTTTATTACAGATATAAAATTAATTAAAATAAAATATTATTATAAAAAATATGAGATGTATTGAAATATTTATGACAAAATGGTAAAATTATGTAAATATATATATTACATATTAAATAGTTTGGGGTGATTTTATGGAGAATATTGTTACAGTTGGCGGTAATATTTTAGGTGCAATTAATTTTGCAATGCAACAAAATTATGTGCCTATAATAAGAAATATAGTAATAAATAACAAAACAGAAAGATGTTCTTAAAAATAATTGATATAAAAATTAGTTTTAATCCGGAAATTGCAAAGGATTATGAATACCATATTGATGAAATTTTAGGAGAGCAGTCTGTAGAAATTTCGCCTGTTAAACTAAATATAAATACGGAATATCTTTTTTCATTAACAGAGAAAATGGTTGGCAATATTACAATAGAAGTATTTCAGGGAGATAATAAGATATTTTCAAATGATGAAAGTATAGAAATCCTTGCATTTGATGAGTGGAGTGGATTATTATTTATGCCTGAATTATAGCAGCATTTGTAACACCTAATCATCCTAAAATATCAGAGGTTTTAAGGGAAGCTGCTGTTTTGCTGAAAAAATGGACAGGAAGTCCTTCATTTACTGGGTACCAAACAAGAAATCCCAATAATGTAAAATTACAAATGGCGGCAATTTATGGAGCTTTACAAAAACAGGGCATTATATATAATAATCCACCAGCAAGCTACGAAGTAATAGGGCAAAGAATTAGAATGCCACATATAGTTCTTGAACAGAAACAGGGAACATGTCTTGATTTGTCAGTATTGTATTTATCCTGTCTTGAAGCAGTTAGGCTTTTTCCTCTTATATTTTTTATAAAAGGACATGCTTTCTGTGGTTGTTGGCTTGAGGAAGATACATTTGCTGATTGTGTAATTGACGATGTTTCAGCTATTGAAAAAGAATTGTGGAAGGTGCTGAAGAATTACTTCTTGTAGAATGTACAGATTTGTTTCAGGAGAAAATATTGATTTTGATAGGGCTGTAAAGCATGGTAAAAATCATATAATAGATTTAAGCCAGTTTATATGTGCCGTAGATATACAACGCTCAAGAGGTAGCGGTATCCGTCCTATACCATTACGCATTGAAAATACATATTCTGGAAACAATAATGAAACAGACAAGGAATTAAAAGAGGCTGTAAGCGAAGCTATCCCGTTAGAGTTAGATAATTCTATTCGAAATAAGGTTGTTAAAAATAATAAGCCTATTACGAAACAAAAAATATGGGAGAGAAAATTACTTGACTTTAGTTTAAGAAATACATTGTTGAACTTTAGGGTTACAAAAAATGCTTTTCAGCTTATGACTGCGATTTAGGCGAACTTGAAGATAGATTATCTGACGGTAAAGATTTTAGAATAATGGAAGTTCCGTCAGAGTGGACTGTATCTCTTCGTGATTCAAAAATTTATGAAATTGAAACGGAAAGAGATTTAATAAAAAACATAGCAACTCAAGAGTTTAAAAGTTATAGAATAAGAACTTTCTTAAATGAACAAGAGCTTGAAAACAATTTAAAGCAGTTGTATCGTTCAGCCAAAACCAGTATGGAGGAGAATGGAACAAATACATTATTTCTTGCAGTAGGTTTTTGCGTTGGTTTGAAAGTGACTTGTCAGAAAAAGTAAGATATGCACCCATAATTCTTATACCAATTGATATTGTGAGAAATGTCAGAAATAAGGGCTATGTAATTCGTAGCAGACAGGAAGAAACACAGGTTAATATAACTTTACTTGAATATTTACGACAAGACCATAATATCAACATAAGTGGTCTTGACCCATTACCAGAAGATGAACATGGTGTTGATATTCCTTTAATTTTTAATACAATAAGACAGGCTATAATGGGTAAAAAACGCTGGAATATTGAAGAAATGGCTTTTGTTGGTTTGTTTTCTTTTGGCCAGTTTGTAATGTGGAATGATATTCACAATCGCTCTAAAGAATTGGAAGAAAATAAGTTGTATCCAGTTTAATTAATGGTGCTATGAATTGGCAACAGGAAGATAATGATATATCAGCAGATAATTTAGACGACGAGTTTAGTATAAAAGATATGGCTATACCTGTAAGTGCAGATTCATCACAGATGGTTGCTATAGCAGCCGCAGCAAAAGGAAAGAGTTTTGTACTTCAAGGACCTCCTGGTACAGGAAAATCGCAAACTATTACAAATATGATTGCAAACGCACTATATCAAGGAAAGACTGTTTTGTTTGTAGCAGAAAAAATGGCGGCTCTTAATGTAGTTCAAAAGAGATTGGTTAACATTGGACTAGACCCATTTTGTCTTGAATTACATTCTAACAAAACAAATAAGTCTGTTGTTTTATCTGAAATTAATAAGGCTCTTGAAGTTGGAAAAATAAAATCTCCAGAGGAATATGAGGCGACAGCTGAAAAATTATACTCTATAAGAAAGAAACTTAATTACATTATTGAGGCTGTGCATTGTAAAAGAGATTTTGGTGTTTCTTTGTATGAGGCTATTGAACTTTATGAAAAGAACATTAATGAAAAGGGTAAAATAAAATTTGTAAAAAATGAAATTTTAGATGTAAATAAAGATAAAATTGATGAATGGGATGAATTAATAAGACAATATAAGATTGCAATTTCAGAACTTGGAAGTTATAACGGTACATTATTGTCAGAATATATTGGAACAGAGTATTCAATGGAATTGCGAGATAAGTTTAAGGTTGACACAGATAAACTTATTGATGATTGGGCTGAAATTAATGAAAAAGTAGAAAATATTTGTAAGTGGGCTGGTTGTACAGACAATAAAAATAGAAAAACTATTGAGAATTTATTGAATATTGTAGATGCAGCTCTTGTAGATGCAGTAACATTATCAAAACTTATTTCATCATCAAATTATAATGATATTGTAGAAAAAATAAATAGTTTGAAGGAAACAGGGTTAGAATACAACAATCTTAAAAATAAATTAACTGAGCAATTTGAAAAAAGTATATTCGATTATGATTTTACAAATGCCAAACTATTATGGAAACAGGCTGAAGGCTGTTGGTTCTTACAAAAGTATTTCAAACAGAAAAAATTGTTGAATGAAATTAAATTGTATGCAAAGGATGTATCTACTGTTACAAAGGAAAATATAATTCTATATACGAAAGTTTGGAGGTATATAATAATAAAAAGAAGTTAATAAATGATATTCCGTCAGCGATTACAGAATATCTTGAAGGCCTTTTATGGGAACAGATACAGAATGGAATACAGTTTCAAAGGCTTTATCAAAAGCTGATGTGTTTAGAACTGCCTGTTCTACAATGAAAGATAAAAGTTTATCTGAAATTATAGATGCTATTGAAAAATCTGGAATGAATGGTTTGCTTGCAAATTATAAAATTGATATAGAAGAGTATATTAAAAAATTAGATACATACTCTGATGGTAAGATAGATTTTACTGAAGCTGAAAACAGTCCTGATTGGTTCGAAAGAGTTAAAGAAATACTTGTTAATATGAAAAATGGCTCTAAAGAACTTAGAAATAAGATTAGTTTTAATCAGATTGATAATAAACTGCGTGATAAGGGACTTGTTAAAGTAAGTGAAGCGTATATGCAAGGCGAACTTAATGAAGATAATTTGACTTCTGCATATATGTGTAATCTTTATTATATGTTGGCGTTAGTTACTATTGGTTCAGATGAAAGACTTAGAGAATTTCAAGGTGAAAGCTATAATGACTTTATTCTTCAATATGAAGAAAAAATTGCTGAATTTCAGAAACTTACAATTCAGGAACTTGTGGCTAGACTTTCATCAAAAATTCCATCTACAGGCAGTATAAGCATTAAAGATTCTGAAATGGGAATACTTAAAAAGGCTATTAAAACCAATGGTAGAATGATGTCATTAAGAAGATTGTTTGACCAAATACCAACTTTATTGCGAAAATTATGTCCTTGTATGTTGATGAGTCCTATTTCTGTTGCACAATATATTGACCCTTCATTACCGAAGTTTGATTTGGTAATTTTTGATGAGGCGTCACAGTTGCCTACAAGCGAGGCTGTTGGAACTATAGCTAGAGGTGAAAATGTTGTAGTTGTTGGTGACCCTAAACAGCTACCACCAACAAATTTCTTTTCTTCAAATAGAGTTGATGAAGAAAACAGGGAAAAAGAAGATTTGGAGAGTTTATTAGATGACTGCTTGGCTATTTCAATGCCACAAATATCTTTAAAATGGCACTATAGGTCAAGACATGAAAGTTTGATAGCCTATAGCAATATGAAATACTATGATAATAAGCTTTATACATTCCCATCTCCACATGACCTTGTATCTGAAGTTAAATGGTGCATTAGATGTTTTATGATAAGGGCAAGACTAAGCATAATATGGCAGAGGCTAAGGCAATAGTGGCCGAAATTGTAAGAAGATTAAAAGACGAAGAATTACGCAATGATAGTATAGGTGTTGTTACTTTCAGTTCGGTTCAGCAGAATCTTATTGATGATTTGTTGTATGAAGAATTTAAAAAGTACCCTGAACTTGAAGAAATTGATAATAACTCTAAAGAACCTATATTTATTAAAAATCTTGAAAATGTTCAAGGTGATGAAAGAGATGTAATATTGTTCTCTATAGGGTATGGACCTGATGCCGATGGAAATGTATCTATGAATTTGGACCACTTAATAGAGAAGGTGGTTGGAGAAGACTTAATGTTGCCATTTCAAGGGCAAGAAAATCAATGATAGTCTATTCAGTATTAAAACCAGAACAGATTGATTTATCTCGAACTTGTTCTGAAGGTGTTGCAGGATTAAAGGGATTTCTTGAATTTGCAGAAAAAGGCAAGAATAATTTAGCTCAAAAAGCAGGAAACAATAAAAATCACGATGACTATATTGTTACCGATATAGCAAATGCTATAAAAGAGATGGGCTATGATGTAAAATGCAATATCGGCTGTTCGGAATTTAAAATGGATATTGGTGTTGTAAATCCTGATGATTCAGATACTTATATACTTGGTATTTTGATAGACGGTTATAACTGTAAAGAAGCATCAACTGCAAGAGATAGATTTGTACTTCAGCCATCGGTACTCAAGGGATTAGGGTGGTCAGTAATCCGATTATGGACCTTGATTGGCTTGATGACCCTGAAAAAGTGAAAAATAAAATAAAAGAGGCTATTGAGGCAGCACCTAAAACTCCGAAAATTAAAAAGACAGTTTCACCGGAAACTTTTGCAAAATTACAGTTTGAAAAGGAAACTGTAATTAGTAATACTTCATACAAAAAGGATTACATATCTACAAAGATAAGCAATATGGGGACAGCAGATGAATACTATAGTGAGTATGCGAAGAACAGTATAGAAGATTTCGTAATGAAAATTATAGATAATGAAGCTCCTATTAGTAGAAAACTGTTAATGCACAAGGTTCTGAATGGGTGGAATATATCAAGAAGTGGTACAAGAGTAGAGGGCATTCCAATCTGTTATAGAGAATATTGAAAAGAAAGAAACTAATGATGATGAAAGAATATTCTATTGGAAAATGGACCAGTTACCTGAAAAATATAACTATTATCGTGTCGAAGATGCGGAAGGTAATAAAACGCGCCATGGATGATGTTCCATCTCACGAAATTATCAATGCAATAATTGAAGTATTGGAGGAACAGATAAGTATTGGAGATAAGACTTTAGTGCGTGAAGTTGCCAAAAAGTTTGGATATTCAAGATTGGGAAATGTAATTGAAAACTCTATTAAATTTGCCATTGAATATGGAATTAATACAGAAATATTAATTAAAATGGAAAATGGAAATTTAAAGCTTAACGAGAATAAAATTGCTTCTAAATTTTCAAATGATTAAAAATAAAAGGAATGTTGACTAATATACCAACATTCCTTTTTACTATATAGAAAACAGACTCACTAAAAACTTGACTTTCAGAAGTCTGTTTCATATCTATGTAATTATCCAATAACTTGCTTTGCTATATCTACAGACTGCTTTGCATCTTTAGAATAGAAGTCAGCACCAATTTTTTCAGCATATTCAGGTGTTAAAACAGCACCACCAACCATTATTTTACAGTTGAGGTTGTTTTCTTTTATAAGTTTTATTGTATCTTCCATTGAACCAAGAGTAGTTGTCATAAGGGCACTAAGACCTACAAGCTGGCAATCGTGTTCTTTTATGGCATCGACTACAGCCTGATATTCAACATCTTTTCCTAAGTCAGTAACTGTGTAACCATAGTTTTCAAGAAGTACCTTTACAATGTTTTTACCTATATCGTGGACATCGCCTTTAACTGTAGCAACAACGATATTTCCCTTACTAACAGGGTATTATTTCCATTTGCTAAATGATTTTTGATTACTTCAAAAGCCTCCTGAGCCACACCGGCTGAAAGAATAAGCTGAGGTAAGAATATCTTGCCTGATTCAAAATCAGCACCAGTTTTATCAAGAGCAGGAACAACAATTTCATTTACAATTTCCATAGGGTCAGTTGTTTCTAAAAGTTTTTCTGTAATTTTTTTAGCATCGCCTTTAAGACCTTTTTCGATAGCATAGTCGAGAGTACAATCTTCAGCAGATACCTTTTCTGTCTTAGGTGCTTGTGCGTTGTCATTACCATAGGCTTCAATATATTCTACTGAGTTTACATCATAGTTTGCTAATAATCTGTAAGCTCTTACTGCACCAGTCATAGAATCAATATTAGGGTTAATAATAGGTAAATCAAGACCACTATGAAGTGCCATTGCAAGGAAATTGCAATTTACAAGACCTCTGTTAGGTAAACCAAATGAAATATTAGATACACCAAGTACAGTATGAAGACCTAACTGTGTTTTAACCATATTAACTGCCTTTAATGTTTCCATTACTGCAGCCTGTTCAGCTGATGCTGTAAGAGTAAGACAGTCGATGAAGATATTTTCTTTCGGAATACCAATTTCTAAGGCTCTGTTCATTATCTTCTTTGCTATTTCAAATCTTTTTTCTGCTTTGGAGGAATACCGTCTTTATCAAGTGTAAGACCAACAACGGCAGCACCATATTTCTTAACGATAGGTAACACATTCTTTAGTGATTCTTCTTCACCGTTTACTGAATTTACTATCGCTTTACCGTTATACACTCTTAAAGCAGCTTCAAGAACTTCTGGGATAGTTGAGTCCAACTGTAATGGGAGGTTTGTAACACCCTGTAATGCCTTTACAGTTTTAATCATCATTTCTTTTTCGTCAATTCCTGGAAGACCTACATTTACATCAAGAATTTCAGCACCACCTTGTGCCTGTTCAATAGCCTGTCCTAAAATGTAGTCAAGGTCGTTATTCTTTAATGCTTCTTTAAAACGCTTTTTACCAGTAGGGTTAATTCTTTCGCCAATGATTCTAGGCTGATTTATCACTACTGTTTTACTAGAAGAACAAACGGCAGATGGTATTTCTTTTTTCTCTACATTAGGATGAATTGTGCTTAATTTCTTTATTGTAGCCTTTATGTATTCTGGATTTGTACCACAGCAACCACCAACAACTCTAATACCGTAATTAGTCATATCTGCTACATATGATGCAAATTCTTCTGGAGTAATATCATATGTATTTGTAATAGGGTCAGGTAAACCAGCATTTGGCTTTACAACTAAAGGAAGATTAGTCCATTTAGAAAGCTCTCCTATAATAGGCAAGAGTTCCTTTGGACCAAGAGAACAATTTAAACCTATGGCAGAAACGCCAAGACCATTTAATGTAATAGCCATTGATGGAATGTCGCAACCAGTAAATGTTCTTCTGTTTTCTTCAAAAGTCATAGTTACAATAATAGGCTTGTCTGAATTTTCTCTAGCAGCAAGAACGGCAGCCTTAACTTCGTAAATATCTGTCATTGTTTCAAAAACAATAATATCAGCATCACTACCGGCAATAATCTGTTCCTTAAAAATATCATAGGCTTCTTCAAAAGTAAGACTACCAGTAGGTTCTAAAAGCTGACCAATAGGACCAATATCTAAAGCTACAAGACCATTGTAGTCCTTGCAAGCCTCTTTAGCGTTTTTTACAGCAGCTTTTATAATTTCTGTTGGGCTGTAAGGGCAATCTTTTAATTTGTATGAATTAGCACCGAAAGTATTTGCGTAAACAACCTGTGAACCTGCTTCAAGATAGGCTTTATGAATACCTATAATTTTTTCTGGTTCAGTTATACTTAATACCTCAGGAATACTACCTAATTTTAGACCTTGTGCCTGTAACATAGTACCCATAGCACCGTCTAAGAAAATATAATCTTTTTCTAATAATTTATTAAAATCCACAATGTGTTCCTCCTTTTCTGAATTGGCAAGTTTTATTCATATTGCAGTATGCACAACCTCTGCGTTGTTTAGGTATAGGTTCTTTTGATAAGCCAATTATAGCTGTAACAGATTTTCTAGGCAATAAAATACCGCCTTCATTTACAGTAAGACCAATTCTTTTTTCAGCATCAGTTACCCTTACAAATTCTCTTTGTATAGTTATTGGTAAATCTCCATATCCAGGTGAAAATCGCCAAGTCATAAAATTGTCTTTGCTTATTTTTTCTCTTATTCTTTTTCAGCTGTGTCACAAACTTGTTCTATGCTGTACTCGCCATACTATCTAATATTAAAGCTGATGTCATATCATTTACTTGATGCTCTGATATAACTTTATCTGCACCCATTGAGAGAGTAGCAGAAAGTAATATAACACCATAACAGCCATTTAGGTGATTTAAAATAGAATTTCCAGTTAATACTAAACTTGTGTTTTCAACTTGAATAGTATCATTGATTTTTTTAATAGGAAAAAAAATTTATATATAAATCTAGGTTCAATAGCTTTTAAAAGTTCATTTTCACATTTATCTAAAATGGGAGTTAGATTATCTATGTTTATGTTATCTTTATAACCAAGATACCTTAAAGCCTCATCTCGGTTAATCGAAGTAATTTTCAATATACGCACCTCCGCCAAATTAGCTTTTATTATACCATATTTAATAGGTATGGTAAATAAATTGTATTTTTTTAATTTATGTGGTAAAATAAATACAAATTTATGAATGGTTTTAGTTAAGGAGAAAATTAAATGGATGTAGGTTATTTAGGACCAGAAGGTACTTTTACTGAAGAAGCCACGCTTTATTGGCTAATGGCGAAAATACAGTACCTTATCATAACTTTTATGAAGTTTTGCATGCAGTAGATGACGGAAAAATAGATTCAGCAGTTGTACCAGTTGAAAATGTAATAGAGGGTATAGTTAATGCAACTGTAGATGAATTAATTTTTTCAGTAAATTTACATATAAATGAAATGCTTATTTTTACCTATTAATCAAAATTTAATAGTAAAAAAAGGTACAAAGCTAGAGGATATAAAGGAAGTTATTTCTCATCCTCATGCAATACCACAATGTAAAAATTTCCTGAATGAATATTTGCCAGATGTTCCAAGAACAACAGCAAGCTCTACGGCAGAAGCAATAAGAATGGTTTCTTTGTCTGAACAAAGTATAGCAGGTATAGGAAATAAGAGGGCGGCAGAACTTTATGGTTTGGAAGTTTTAGAGGAATGTATACAGGATAATAAAAATAATTTTACACAGTTTGTTAGAGTATCAAAAACTCCAAATAGCGATAATAAAGATGCAAAAGTCTGTACCTTAACTTTTTCAACACCTAATAAACCAGGGGAGTTGTTTAGGGTAATGGAAATATTCTCTGTGTATAATTTGAATATGTCAAAAATATCATCAAGACCAATGAAGAAAATCAATGGAATATGTTTATGGTTGATGTAGATATTGATAATAATTTAGAAGATATAGAAAATGCCATAAAGTTAATAAAAAGAAAAACATCTTTTTATAAAAACTTAGGTTTCTATCCTGTGCGTGACTTGAGATTGCAAAAATAATATATATATGCTATAATGTGACTTATCACAAAGGCGAAGTCTTTGAGATAAGTCAACGAAAGTTTTTGGAACAAAAACTTGAGTTTGTATAATTATAATTTCGTTAAATATATATAATTGCCAAAAAATTGGCAGTACATTTTTCATTGTGAAGATGGCAATAAACAGAATATAGCTAAAAATTCTGTTGTTTATGAGGAGTAAACAATTATGATTGATGGTATGGTTTTATCATTTCCTTGTATAAAAGTTAATAATGATTTGGATATACTGGAGTCTAATCATGCCTTTAAAACATGGGTTGGAGAAGAAAAGGAGATTAAAAATGTCCTTGAATTATCTAACGATTATGATGTTTTAAAGCATAACCAACGCTTGTTGATTAATGATAAGTTTTACGATGTATATACAAATGCTGTAAATAATTGCTTTTACTTGGAATTTATAGAAAATCCGTATATTAATGTAAAAGGACAGGTTGACAGTAATATTCTTGTTGGTTTTGTCTTAATAGATAATTATGCTGAAGTTGAGGAAAATGTTGAGGAAACTCGTTTACCTCATCTTATGGCTATTATTGAAAGAAAAATAAATGATTATTTCAATAATATGGAGGTATAGTACGAAAATTTGAAAAGGATAAGTATATTTTTGTGCTTAATAAAGACCTTCTTCCAGAATTGAAAGAAACTAAATTCCCTATTGTGGAACAGATTAGTAAAATTGAAATTGGTAATATACCAGTTACATTAAGTATAGGTATAGGTATAAATGGAACATCAATAAATGAAGATATGGAATTTGCCAGAGGTGCTTTGGATTTAGCATTAGGCAGAGGTGGTAATCAGACTGTTATAAAAGAAGCTGATGATAAATACCAGTATTTTGGTGGCGATGGAACGAAGTAATTAAAAATTCCAGAGTTAGAGCTAGAGTAAAGGCCTATGGGCTTATTGAACTTATTTTATCAGCATCTGATGTTATTGTTATGGGTCATAAAATCCGGATTTGGATTCATTAGGGGCAGCAGCCGGTATTTATTCAATAGTAAGATTTTATGACAAAAAATGTAATATCGTTCTTCAAAAAGTTACATCAAGTATTAAGGCACTTTACGATAGATTGGTGTCAGATGAAAAGTATGATGGTGTATTTATAACACCAGAACAAGCATTAGCTAAAGTAAAAAGAAGAACTTTGGTTATTGTAGTAGATACTCATAGGGTTATGCTTTGTGAATGTCCTGAATTATTGGATAAAACATCAAGAATAGTTGTGTTTGACCATCATAGAAAAACATCAGGAGCTATTGAAAACTATTCCTTAACATATCACGAGGCATATGCGTCATCTACCAGCGAAATGGTAACAGAAATGCTTATGTATATTAAGGGTGTAAGGTTGTCAAGGGCTGAAATAGAGGGACTTCTTGCAGGTATAACTGTTGATACAAAGAATTTTGCTTTTAAAACAGGTATAAAGACCTTTGAAGCAGCAGCATTTTTGAAGAAAAATGGAGCAGACACTATTTCTGTCAGAAGATTGTTCAAGAGTTCTTTTGATGCTTATATGGCAAAAACAGAAATTGTCCGTACGGCAGAAATTATATTTGATAATATGGCTATATCAGAACTTGATAGAGAAGTTGAAAATCCAAGTGTTCTTATTGCACAGGCAGCAGATGAACTTTTAAGTATTGACGGCATAGAAGTAAGTTATGTGTTGTGCAAAGTCGGAAATAGAATATGTATTAGTGCCAGAAGTTTAGGTAAGGTAAATGTACAGAAACTTATGGAAAAGCTAGGTGGTGGGGGACATCAGGCAGGTGCTGCCGCACAGCTTGAAAATGTATCTATGGAAGAAGCAAGAGAATTACTTGAAAATAAAATAGAAGAATATATAGAGGAGACAAATTAATATGAAGTTATTTTATTAGCAGATGTAAAAGGCGTAGGTAAAAAAGACCAGACTATAAATGCAAGTGAAGGTTATGTAAAGAATTTCCTTTTCCCAAGAAAGTTAGCTGTTGAGGCTAATTCAGGAAATTTAAAGAAGCTTGATAACCAGAAAAAAGCTGAAGATTTACAGCGTCAGGAAGAATTAGATGCAGCAAAGGCTTTAGGCGAGAAGATTGCAGAACAGAAAGTAGTTATCAAAGTAAAGACTGGCGACAATGGTAAGTTATTTGGTGCAGTTACAAACAAGGAAATTGCAGTAGCATTAAAGGAACAGACAGGTCTTGCTGTAGACAAAAAGAAGATTTCTTTAAATGACCCAATTAAGGCTATTGGCGAGAAAGAAGTAACTGTAAAACTTCATCCAAAGGTAAGTGTAAAGTTAAAGGTAGAAATAGAACAGCAGTAATTTAATTTTTAGGTGGTTTAGTATGGCAGAGAATACTGAAAATAAATATCTTAATAAAGTGCCTCCACATGATAATGACGCAGAACAGGCTGTACTGGCATGTATGCTTTTCGATAATGAGGGTGCTAGAATTGCTATAGAGGGTTTAGATTCTCAGGATTTTTATAGTCCAGCACATCAGCTTATTTTCAGTGCAATTTCTGATTTGTATAATGGGGCAATGCCTGTAGATATAATTACAACCAAAAATAAACTCATAGAAATGGGTGTTTTGGAAAAGGTTGGTGGACCAGAGTATATTATAAAATTGGCGACTCTTGCCTCAACAAGTGCAAATACCAAAGAATATGCTAATATCGTAAAAGAAAAAAGTGGCTACCGAGCTATAATAAATATTGCAAATAAGATTTCTGATGATAGTTTTAGATCTACTGAGGGCGTTGATTCTATTTTAGCTGAAGCCGAAAATAGCATTATGAATGTTGCTCAAAATAGGCGTTCAGAAAACTTTAGACCTATTGAGGAGATTGTCGCTGAGGCTATTGATAAAATAGAAAAAGTAAATCAAGCCGATAATCCTATTACAGGTATTGAAACTGGTTTTACTGATTTTGATAGAAAGACAGCAGCTTACAGCCATCAGATTTAATTCTGATTGCAGCCAGACCTTCAATGGGTAAAACTGCTTTTGCTTTAAATATTGCTCAGTATGCAGCAGTAGAAAAGGGTGTGCCAACAGCTATATTTAGTTTGGAAATGTCGGCTGGTCAGCTTATGAACCGTTTGCTTTCTGTTCAAAGTAGAATTGAGGCGGGTAAGTTTAGAAGTGCCGGTCTTACATCAGATGAATATGAAAGACTTGCCTATGCAGCTGGTAAAATAGCGGATTCTCCACTTTTTATTGATGATACTTCAGGTATTACGCCTACAGAATTAAAAGCTAGATGTGAAAAATTGAAGAATGATAAAACAAAGGGCTTGGGTCTTATTGTTATTGATTATCTTCAGTTAATGAACGGCGGCACAGGTAGAAAAACTGATTCTGTACAGCAAGAAGTTGCTTATATTTCAAAAAGTTTGAAGGGTATTGCAAGAGATTTGAATGTGCCAGTTATAGCACTTTCACAGTTAAGTAGAGCTGTAGAATCCCGTTCAGATAAAAAGACCTATGCTTTCAGACTTGAGAGAATCTGGTGCAATAGAACAGGATGCTGATGTAGTATGTTTCTTGTATAGAGAACAATACTATAAGCCTGATACTATTGATAAGAAAAATCAAGCAGAAGTAATTATTGCTAAACAGAGAAACGGCCCTTTGGGAACAGTTAATTTGGCTTGGCTTGGACAATATACTAAGTTTGAAAATCTGGAAATAAATGAATATGATATAGATGTATCAGATTTAGATGATATTGAAAATCAGTAATAAAAGAATTTAAAAATGGTGTGGTCAAAATAAATGACTACACCTTTTTAGTGAATCGGAAAGATAAATCCGATAGCTTGTTTACAAGCTACATTTGCAAAGCAAAATGTTCTGACTATAATAAACAAAAAGCAACCAGAAACTTAATAAGGCTTCTGGTTGCTTTTGTTATTCATAATACATTAAATTAAGTATTTATACTATAAATTCTAAAAATAAGATAATTATAAATAAAGACAAAATTGTAAAATAGATAATTAGGTAGTTGATTTTTTAAAACACGAATTTTTATTTACACGATTAAAAATTCTTAAAGTATAAAATCATTATCTTAGTAATATGAAATATATATTATAAAATCGATAAAGTATATAAACGACCATACTTTATATTAATTCTATATTTTTAAAGAGAAGAGGGCAAGAGAACTTGTCCTCTCTCATTTCACAATCAAACTAAAATCTAATCAAAGATTACTTGCATTCTTCAGCGAGTTTCTTGTAACCTTCGTATCTTCTCTTAGCATCAGCAGCACACTTGTCGAATAACTCTTCAGCGATGTCTGGGAATGCTCTCTTTAATGAAGAGTAACGAACTTCAGCAGAGATGAATTCCTTGAAGTCTGTCTTAGCTTCCTTAGAATCTAATGTGAACTTCTCGTCTGTTGGGTTATATCTGTATAACTGCCAGTAACCACAATCTACAGCCTTCTGAGCTTCAGTATGGAAGTTACCTCTGAAACATGGTTGATACATGGAGAGTAAGCCATAATTAATGAAGGACCATTGTAAGCTTCAGCTTCCTTAAGAGCCTTAATTAACTGTGCCTTATCAGCACCCATACAAACCTGAGCAACGTATACATAACCGTAGCTCTTAGCAATCATACCGAGGTCCTTCTTACGAACTCTCTTACCTGCAGCAGCGAACTTAGCGATTGCAGCAGCTGGAGTAGCCTTAGAAGCCTGACCACCAGTGTTAGAGTAACTTCTGTATCGAATACGAAACGTTACATCGTTGTCAGATGCTAATACGTGGTCAACACCACCGAAACCGATGTCGTAAGACCAACCGTCACCACCGAAGATCCACTGGCTCTTCTTAACTAACATATCCTTGTGGTCTACAACATACTGACAATGTTCGCAACCAGCACCCTGAACAGCAGCTAATAATGCAGCAGAAGTTGCCTTAGAAGCTTCACCGTCGTTGTAAGTATCTAACCAAGCCTTTGCAGCTGCAGCAGCTTCAGCGTGGTCTGATTCAGCGATTGCTTCAACATGACCCTTTAAGATTTCTCTCTGGTGCTGAACACCCTTGAACATACCTAAACCAAATTCAGCGTTATCTTCGAAGAGTGAGTTACACCAAGCTGGACCATGACCTTCAGAGTTAGTAGTGTAAGGAGTTGTAGGAGCAGAACCACCCCAGATTGAAGAACAACCTGTTGCGTTTGCAATGTACATTCTATCACCGAATAACTGAGTAATAAGTCTAGCGTAAGCAGTTTCAGCACAACCACCACAAGAACCTGAGAATTCAAGTAAAGGCTGTTCGAACTGAGAACCCTTAACTGTGAACTTATCTTCTGGGTTAGTCTTAGCTGGAAGAGCAATAGTGTAATCCCAAGCTTCAGCCTGCTTAGCAGCTTCATCATCGAATGCAATCATCTTGATTGGTGCATTTTCCTTAGCAGCCATTGGACAAGATGCTACACAGTTACCACAACCAGTACAGTCCATAACAGAAACCTGCATTACATACTTGTAACCAGCTTCCTTACCCTTACCGTCAGCTATCTTAACTGTTGCAGGAGCGTTGTTAGCTTCTTCTTCAGTTAATAAGAATGGTCTAATACAAGCGTGTGGACATACAAATGCACACTGGTTACACTGAAGACAAGTTGTAGGTTCCCAAGTAGGAACGTTAATAGCAATACCACGCTTTTCGTAAGCAGCAGTACCGTTTTCGAAAGTACCATCTTCGATGTTCTTGAATGCAGAAACAGGAAGAGTATCACCCTTCTGAGCGTTCATAACGTCAACGATGTTCTTAACGAATTCTGGTCTGTTAGAATCTACAACAGCAGCTTCGTCCTGAGCATCCTTCCAAGATGCAGGGATTTCAACCTTGTGGAAGCCAGTAGAACCAGCATCAACAGCGTTGTAGTTCATGTTCACAATCTTTTCACCCTTCTTGCCATAAGACTTAACGATGAATTCCTTCATGTACTTAATAGCATCATCCTTAGGAATGATTTCTGTAATCATGAAGAATGCTGACTGAAGAACCATGTTGAACTTGCTACCTAAACCAAGCTCCTTACCAATCTTAACAGCGTTGATTGTGTAGAAGTTAATGTTCTTGTTAGCTAAATCTCTCTTAACATTAGCTGGAAGATGCTTATCTAATTCTTCATCAGACCAAACTGTGTTAAGTAAGAAGCTACCGCCATCCTTTAAGTTAGATGTCATATCATACTTTTTAAGGTATGCCTGCTGATGACAAGCAACGAAGTCAGCTGTGTTAATAAGATATGGTGAACGGATAGGCTCTTACCAAATCTTAAATGAGAATTTGTGATACCACCAGACTTCTTAGAGTCATAAGCGAAGTAAGCCTGAGCGTACATATCTGTATGGTCACCGATAATCTTGATAGAGTTCTTGTTAGCACCAACAGTACCATCAGAACCAAGACCCCAGAATAAGCAGCTTGTTGTGCCTTCAGGAGTAACATCGATTGTAGGACCCTTTTCAAGAGAAAGACCAGTAACATCATCATTAATAGCAATTGTGAAGTGGTCCTTAGGAGTATCCTTTTCAAGGTTAGCGTATACACCTAAGATATCAGCTGGAGTAGTATCCTTTGAACCAAGACCAAATCTACCACCAACGATAACAGGCTTTCTGTCTGAACCGTAGAATGCAGAACATACATCAAGGTATAAAGGTTCACCAAGAGAACCAGGTTCCTTAGTTCTATCAAGAACAGCAATCTTCTTTACAGAAGTTGGGATTGCTTCTAAGAACTTTTCAGTTGCGAATGGTCTGTAAAGGTGAACATTTAATAAACCAACCTTCTTGCCCTGAGCAACAAGATAGTCAATAGTTTCAGCGATACATTCGCAAATAGAACCCATAGCTACGATGATTTCTTCAGCATCTGGAGCACCGTAGTAGTTGAACAACTTATAATCTCTGCCAGTAAGCTTGCTGATTTCGCCCATGTATTCTTCAACGATACCAGGAACAGCATTGTAATATGGGTTACAAGCTTCACGAGCCTGGAAGAAGATATCTGGGTTCTGAGCAGTACCTCTAGTTACAGGATGTTCTGGATTAAGAGCGTGAGCCTTAAATTCCTTAACTGCATCCATATCAACGAGCTTAGCTAAATCTGCATAGTCAAGAACTTCGATTTTCTGAATTTCGTGAGAAGTACGGAAACCATCGAAGAAGTGAAGGAAAGGAACCTTACCTTTGATAGTTGAAAGGTGTGCAACAGCACCTAAGTCCATAACTTCCTGTACAGAAGATGATGCTAACATAGCGAAACCTGTCTGACGACATGCCATAACATCGGAATGGTCACCGAAGATGTTAAGAGCGTGGCTAGCTACACAACGAGCACTAACATGCATAACGCATGGAAGAAGCTCACCAGCAATCTTGTACATATTAGGAATCATAAGAAGTAAACCCTGTGATGCAGTATATGTAGTTGTTAATGCACCAGTAGCTAAAGAACCGTGAACAGTACCAGCTGCACCGGCTTCAGACTGCATTTCTACAACATCAACTGTCTGACCAAAGATGTTCTTCTTACCTCTAGCTGCCCATTCATCTACATGTTCAGCCATTGGAGAGGATGGAGTAATAGGGTAAATACCTGCAACTTCAGTAAAGGCATAAGATACTTCAGCAGCAGCCTGATTACCATCCATAGTTTTCATAACTTTTGACATTTCATAATCCTCCTTGTCAAATGCATTAGAGTCAGAGGGTGTTGCCCCTCTACAGATAAATTGCTATAAGCAAAATATTCTATGGTTATATTATAACAACATTTCTCTCATTAGTAAACATAAATTTTTCTTTTTTAATTTAAAATTAAATCAAAAAGTTGAACAATTTCGGTTA
>ENA-OQHP01000024-OQHP01000024.1-human-gut-metagenome-genome-assembly--contig:-NODE-24-length-48610-cov-2.046759_pt1 | contig 48610 bp, 65 predicted proteins | sample MGYA00242563_ERZ504717 | MGnify/ENA primary metagenome ERZ504717 (study PRJEB26092, sample SAMD00036212) | human gut metagenome | host: Homo sapiens | study: EMG produced TPA metagenomics assembly of... | reverse complement strand
TTTATTTATAAATCTGTTAATTGTGAGGTATTCCACTAAATTACGACAAATCTATAAGGATTATCATTTTTCATTCTATTATAATATATTTATTATAGGGCAAATGTTAAACCATATTTGTTCATTAAACACAATTTTCATCAGAGCTAATTACTATTTTTCACTTTATAATATTGTTGTTTTGAGTTTTTTTGTCACTATCTTTTGGTCAAAAATAAAACTAGTGTTTTGGAAAAACTATGCGGTATGGGTATTATAGTAGTTTATTTTTTACTTCATTACAGGCATATCATTCAAAATGATTCTATTAATCCATATAAATCTATTCTATTATGAAAATTATTGAAATTATATATAGTCTTTCATCTGGTGGTGCAGAACGTTTCGTCGTTGATCTCTCAAATGAATTTGTGGCAAAAGGCAATGACGTTCTTTTATGCACTTTGTTAGATGATAAAAAAAATAATAGAGCGTTTTATAAATTTGAATTAAATCAAAAGATTGAATATGTAAATTTGGGGTACGAAAAACTTGGAATTTCTTGTATACTGAGTATTTATAAATTGATAAACAAATACAAACCAGATGTGGTACATATGCATTTGAGTAATGTTCCTATTTTATGCTTGTTTGCAATATTATTTCTTCGTACATCTGAATATGTTGTTACATGCCATAATCAGTGTGAATCTGAGTTGAATTATAGTAAATTACCATTTATAAAGAAATGGCTATTTAGACTTGGACTTTATAAAATGATTGCAATTTCTGATGCTAATGCGGAATCAATCCATCGGTGTTATGGTAAAATGCCAAATGCTTTGATATATAATGGAAGAAAAAGTGTATCGGTATCTACAGAATTGAGCAAAGTTAAAAATGAAATCAGATCATTCTGTAGGTCAGATAATACTGTAGTGTTTCTTAATATTGCTAGATATGCACCCCAAAAGAATCATAAACGTTTGATTCGTTGTTTCAATAAATTTATAGAATCGGGATATGATGCAATACTTCTGATAATTGGTTCAGATTTTAATTCTAAATCTGGTTTGGAATTACAAACAGCCGCTTGTAATAGTATCTTTTTTCTTGGGCAAAAGCATAATATCTCAGATTATTTATCTTTGTCTGACATTTTTGTTTTATCGTCAGACTTTGAAGGAATGCCTATCACATTAATAGAAGCTTTGGCTAATGCATGTGTACCTGTTGGTACACCTGTGAGTGGAATCATTGATGTTGTGGAAGATGGTGTAAATGGATTTATATCTAGTAATTTTACAGATGAATCATTTATTAAATTATTAGTACGGTCATATAAAGGATATAAATTAATTAATGGAGCAAAATTGATTGAAACATATAATGATAAACTATCAATTTCTGTATGTGCTGATCAATATTTAGATTTCTTTGGTATTAAGAGGAAATAATCTAACGAAAAGGCGATGGCTTATGCTAATAATTTGTCTGTCGTTGTTGAAGATTTCCTGTTTAGGCTAGCTCCCGGCCCTAACGCAAGGAGCTAGATGATGTTCAAAAGAGGAAAGGAAGCCGTCAGTTTCCGGAACGTTTCAAAAGTTTGAAAGGATCGTTAGCTGACGCAGAGAAAGGCAATGTTGAAGATGTCCGTTTAAAGTGTCTTTTAGAAAAATACAAATGTTGAGCAGGGAAATCTGCTCACGGACCCCTATAAATATAGTGAAGGTATGGCAGCCGATCAAAAAGACCGGTATATTCAATATCTTGCTGAGCAGAACCAGAATCTCAGATTGCCAAGGAATGCCCAAAATTGAACACTACGTTTAAGGATAAAATAAGTTTCCCTGCTAGGGTTATCGGAAACAATTTTGTTCCTTTGTAGTACAATCAAAAAAACGATGAATCATGGAACAGCAGCAGTTGAAGAGATGCTCGATAGGGGTACAGACTTTTGAGAAAGTCATAGAGGGGAACTACCTTTATATAGATAAGACGGAATACATTTACCGTATGGCACACGGTGCTTCCGATTATTATTCCCTAAGTTGTTCCTGCCGGTTCGGCAGGTCATTGCTGATTTCCACGTTGGATATTCCAAACAGTGAAATATATGGGTGGGGCTGATGCAAAACCTGTTGCCAAACTAGCAGAAACCCACAACATCGAAAAGTGGGTGGTGGAGGAATGAAAAGCAAGTAGGAAATTAGAACAAAAGGCTAAGACAGAACGCCACTTGTCCGCCTTAGCCTTTCAATAAAAATAAATTTACTTTTCCAGAAATCCATATTCACTTCCACATCAAAACAAGGGCACGCCTTCGGAATGCTTCCCGGCATGTTCCGGTGTCCTCGGATCTTCGCGTCCGGAAAGAGTTTCCTGAGCTTCATCAGCAACAACAGCAGCTGCTCACATTGTTCCTGCGTGCGCGTGTCAGCCGGGTGGCCTTCCGCATCCAGACCACCCTCATAGCAAATGCCGATGGAGCAACGGTTCCAGGGGCGGCAGTGCGCGCCCACTTCCTTCAGCTTGCGGTGCTGGGTGATGATGCCCGAGCGGCGGATGTAGAATGATACCCGATGGTGCGGAACTTGCGCTGGCGGTGGCAGCGCAACAGGTCCTCTACGGTGAAGTCCCGGTTCTCGCGGGTGGCGGAGCAGTGAATGATGATATATTTCACCTCCTGCATGTACGGTCCGTCCTCGACGCTTTTCAGCAGTTCTCGTTCGCTCGCCACTTCCTCATCGGCGGTGAACAGGGGGAAGGATTCCTCTATCATAGGCTGAAAGGAAAGGTTGTGCAACTGGTGATGCCCAGTGCGGTGAGGGCGGCGATTGCCGCCTGGATGATGGCCTGAAGAACCTTCTGCCATGTGATTTTATTATTTTCGCTCATTATTCTTTAAATTTTAGTTCTCCATAAGAGTTCGGGAAATTACTGGGACGGACATGCAGTCCGTCCCGGCTGGGTCACACCTGTCCTTCGGTGGGCTGGTTGGCTTCGTTGCCTCCTCCTTCTCCTCCCGTCAGGTCCACGGTGGTCTCGCCCGCCTTGATGCTCTTCAGCAGGATTCTGGCGGCACGGCGCGAGGGCACGAGGTTGAACACGGCGTCCTCCAGTAAGTTTCGGAACCGGTCGCCGGGAGTCCAGTTCACGTTGAGTTGCTCGATGTGTATGGCGGGGTTGAAGGTTTCCAGGTTTTCCGCTCCCCGGCTCTGGATGCTGATGCTGAACACGCCCAGGTCGCCCATCTCGATACGCTTTCCCTCCAGCAGCATCTCACGCATGCAGTCCACGGTTTGCATCAGCACGGCATAGATGTCGGCGCGGTTGTACTTGGATCCGTGGCTGGCGATGTGCCCGGCAAACTTGTCCAGTGTCAGGATGTTGGTGTACTGTGACTTGGCATAGGCCTTTTTGGGCGCATCCTCATCGATGGGGTTGCAAGCATGGCAATACTGTAATTGATCGACATAATCGGTTTGTTTTTAATGGTTAAACACTCAGTTACTGCGCGAACTGTAGCGACTGTCCGGAATATCCACCGGGCCGGCAGGTCTTGGAGAATGTGCTGAACAGACTTGGCTTGTCCGTTGAACAGACCTAACCTGTTCGTTGAGCAGACTTAGTCTGTCCGTCGCATCTCTTTGACGTGTGCAAAGGTATCACCCCTCAAAATCGCAGTGTCCGTCTATGTCTGTTTATGTCCGTCTACGGAAAATTTCTTTCGGAATGGGGTCAGGGTGTGGCGGATGGCTCGCCCAGGTACTGGCGGATCAGGGTCACCTGCTTCCAGGTGAAGGTGCGGTTCCGGCTTTGGTAGCCGGTTCCGGTGAGGGCTTCGACCAAGGGGTGGCAACGGGCTATCCAGCGTGTGAGGTGGCGCACGGCGGTGGCGGAAGTGGCATCGGGAAAATATTGCAGGGCGAGTTCTTGTTTGTTCATGGCTCTTGAATTGTTTTTTTGTAAATGCTTGAATATCAATTTTAGTGGAGGATATGGAGGGATATTATATAATTTATATAAATGATATACTTATTATTTTTTCCTTTAAAGGAAGATACTTCTTACTTTCATATAATGGAAGTTTGAAAATATCCTCCATATCCTCCACTAAGGGTGTCAGAAGGGGAGTTCGGTATTCTCCTCGGAAGGCTTTTCGCGGGGGGATTCGCCTGTTCCGCTTCAGCCGGCAGCAAGTGCTGTACCTCTTCGGTAGTGCGCTCCACCACCACCCAATAGTTTGCGTTGGAGGCCTTTACCTGCCGGAAGCCCAGCTCGCGCATGGCACGGCCCACCTTCTGGAGACTCAGCCGCAGCGAGGTGTTGCCGAAACGACCGATGATCTGGCTGCTGGTGGTATAGACTCCCCGTTCCAGCCCCACGGGCTTGCGGTAGTAGGTCAGGATCAGTTCGTACTCCGGACGGGGCACCTCAAACTGCTGCACATGGCCGCGCAGCTGCTGGATCTCTTTATCGGTAAACCAGTAACGGAAATTTATATCCTGGTAGAGCGCGTACGTCTGGCTGTAGATGCCTCGTAGGGGATGTCCGCCTCCCACGGGCTGTCTATGTCCTCCACCTCGAAGGGCAGCCATCGCCGGTTCCCCGTGTCGTCGGTGAGGAACTGGAGGTTGTTCCGGTGGCTACGAACGAGGCTACATGGGGCAGGTGCACCTTGTTGCGTCCGTAGCTCGGCGCTCGTCCACGTAGCGTTGCGTCACCATCGCCTTCAGCTGGTTCAGCTCCGAGGGGGGCATGGTGTCGATCTCCTCCAGATTGATCACCAGGTTCTCGGTCATGGTGAACAGGTCGTCCTTGGTCATGCGGCTAGAGTTGCTCTTTGTGGTGTAATATTCGGACAATACGGGCGGCAGGATATGCTGCATGAACGAGGTCTTGTAACTGCCTTGCCGCCCTATCAGGGTGAGGATCACCTGGTTCACCACGGTCTCGTTCAGGGCGGCGGCAATCATGGACACCATCCACCGTTTCAGGATGTCGGCAAAGCGGACGGGAGTTTCGGAGAGGTCGTTCCGTTCCCGGCTTTTGTCCTGCTGCAACGGACTGTGCGGACTTTCCTTGACATGCACCATGGCGGCCAGCCGGCCGATGTAGTCGGTCTCTCCGTCCCAGGGCGGCAGACCGTCCAGATACTCTTTCAACGGATGATATTCCTTGACGAAATCACTGCCGAGCAGCGTATGCAGCTCGTTCAGGTTGACCGCCATGCCATGGTGTTGCATAGCGCACCACAGGGAGTTCTCGATGTGGTCGGTGAGCCGCTGCCAGTGGCAGGCGGAAGCTTCGGGACGGTCGGTGTACGCATCAGCAATCAGTTGTGTCTCAATCTGGTGGGTAAGCATGTTCATCCGGAACTTCATATAGCCGTTGATAAACTCCTCCATCTCCTCCACGGTGGCCTTCTTATGAGAGGAATCATTCTCTTTCTCCTTTTTTCGGACGGAACGGGGCAGGGGAACGGTGTTGAACTCCATCGTGAGCGAGTAACAACTTTTTACGATGGGCAGCAGCCGCTCGCGCGGGATAATCGGGAAGTCCGGAGCCCATGCCTCGGCGTCCGCCTGCGGAACACCGTAGCGGTTGGTATGATAGAAACAACGGCTTACGTAGTCGTTGTAGCTGCCCGGTGCGTATGCTATTCCTTCCTCTTCCAACTGTGCACGGATAATCTTGTAGGCACGTTCCGCCGTCACGGTCACGGCAGTGCCGCGCTTCGGCTTCTCGCGGGGCTTCATTCCGCTGGTGTGGAAGGAGGAGGCTTCGGGGCGGAGCAGGGCTTCGGGGTCGTGGCAGAGGACCGACATGCGCGTGGCGTTCTTGCATTGTCCGTCAATCTCCACTCCGCACAGGCGAGCGTAATGGTCGTTCACCCACTCCCATACCATGCGGTAGTTGGCCTTGGTCACTCCGCCCTCCACGTGCTGATGACCCGGATGCCGCATCCCGAGATGGTGATGTACACCAAAAAGGAATGAATATCCTCCTTTACCAAAGTCAGGATGGCGGCGAATCGCTCGGGGGGGATGCCGTCTATGTCCACCATGATAAATCCCGTGAATCCCTTGACATGGGCGTAGGTTCTCCCTCCCTCCAGCAGGACGGAGGGGATGAATGCCGGCTGTGCGTTCTTCAGGTTGCTTTTGGTGAGCTTCCACTGCTCCAGCTGCTGCGCGTCGCCTGTCGCCTCGATGTCGGACAGCGTGGCCAGATGGGCGCGGTAATGACGGGTGGCGGCGGTGTGGGTGCTGTTGGTTATCTCCTTGAAAGAACCTGCCAGGTGGTGGGGTCAGGCCGGGTGTCGCGCAGGGAGTGGAAGCGCGATGGGTTGCTTGATTTAAAAAAATCTTTATTCATAATGTGTAGCGTAGAATTTTGTGTCTGCAAAGTACAGAGTAAATTTTCAGGAGGACAATAGCGATTTAAAATAATCACTCTATGATTTAAAATAATCGGGAATAATTAGAAATCAAGATAAAACGATAATGAAAAACGAGACTAAAGAATCTCAAAATACTGCGAGGGCAAGTGTTGTTATCAACATTCATGGCGGTAACAATCAAATACTGCCCAACGCTACAGAGGTAGTGCAAAATTTTTTATGGTGCTGAGTTCGCCCATGTGAGAACACAGAACAATGGTATGGAAGAGAAAGAGGAGGATGAGGCAGTGCGTATTGCCCGTGGCACGTTGTGCATTTACTACTCTGATGACTGGGAACTGAATGATATCATCCGCCGCATAGCTGATTGCCGCAGTGCATCGGACTTGGCGAACCTTGTGGTGAATGATATGCATAAGCATACCATCCTTACTGCCGAACGTATGGTAAGCAAGGATTTCATAGAGGCGCTCCAGCAGTTCCTGACGTTCAAGTCGGGGACGTCCACGGGTAATATTCGTACGCAGATAAATAATGTGAGGAGAGAATGACCAGAAAGATAATTTAAAATTGATAAAATAAAAATTACAATGAAGAGTCAAAACAAACAATCTGTATGGACGTGCATGAGTGAAAAAGCATTTTCTGCCGATGTGCATTGGATGACGATTTTTACTCCCGCTTATCAACGTGAAGCTACCATGGAGTGTTTCTATCGTACACTCATCACTGACGTGTATTCGTTTATCGGCAAATGCCTTGTGCTGGCGTTTATGCCTGCCGGCTATTTGCTTTCAAGAAAATAGGTCTATATATTCTTCTTTGCCATGTTAAAACTAAATCAAAAAAAACTGTCTTACACATTTGACCGGTGCCAGCAGTGCGGCATTTGTTATGCGGTGTGTCCTGAAAATGCCATTTCATTATCTTTGCGGCATGACGGGTTGCACGATATAAAGATAAATGCTGCGCTTTGTATCGCTTGCGGCAAATGTGTGAGAAGTTGTCCGGCTAACAAAGAGTATGGTTACGAAGGCTATTTTGATGGCTTTGCACAAAAGAAATACTACTTGGGATATCATGCGGACAACCGTATCCGTAGGGAATCTTCTTCGGGTGGTGTATGTAAAACATTGATCATCGATTCCTTAAAGAATGGCATGGTAGACGGGCTTATTCGTTGAAGTGTACAGATTCTTTCCCTTTTGCCCAAGGTGAGTTTTATACCCGTGAGCATATTCCTTCATTCGGAGATATGCCAAATTCCGTGTATCACTCCGTGATGGCTTGCACGGAAATTGACCGGATTCAACCTTGCAAGCGATTGATGTTAGTGGGGACGGCCTGCCAGTTGAGAGCCTTGAACTCCATCATAAAGGATAAATGCGATGAGGTTGTCCGGGTGTGTATCTTTTGTAAGCAACAGAAAACACTGGACTCCACACGTTTCCTGGCTAAGATGATGGGTACGTCCGTTCCTCCAAATTTAAAATTCCGACCCCGCTATCGCGGAGATGGTTGGCCGGGAATCGTGAGAGTGGACGGATTTGAGCTGCCCTATTCCAGGGCAGCTCAAATCCCGTTCGGTAAACGATTGTGGACGGTGCTGGATGCGGCATCTGTGGGGATTCTTTTGGTATGGAAGCAGGAGCGGACATCACGCTGATGGATCCTTGGACTATCTGCTCGCACAATGAGTTGGGAGAGACTTTGGTAACGGTTCATACTCAGAAGGGGGATGAATTGCTTCAACAATGTGTTTCCCTGAATCTGGAACCCCGGTCATTTTCCGAAGTGGAGCCTGCACTTTCGCTCAAGGATGTGTGGCGCAAACAAGTGACCGAGCCGGTCTACAGGGGAAGACCTTGTAAGAAACGTTATGTCCGTGCAGTCCGTGCGGAACGGAGGCAGCAAAGATTGTTGCGCATGGTGGTGGAAATGCTGCCTCGCTTACCCATTATCTGCTATCGGACTCTTGCTAAACTGCCCGATTTAAGAAACAGAATACTAAAATAACCCTTCATTCTTTTTAACGATGCAAATTAAAGTGATTACCAGACATACGCCCAATAATTACGGTTCGTTGTTGCAGTCCATTGCAACCTCCGGGTGATTGAATCTTTGGGACATCAGTGTGAGATTATTGATTATTGGAAACGCGATGAGGTGGGACTGCAAGGAATTCTCACATCGCTGCAAGGAAAATCATTATGGAAAAACAGTTTGTTTAAACGTATGGCATACGTGGCTTTGCGGTATCCGGGTGAGAAAATAGCGGCGTTACGTTTCGATAAAATGCGTAGGCGGTATCTAAAGCTGACTCCCCGTTGCTATTCAATGGAGGAGTTGGAGTCGCTTCAAGCGGATGTGTTTATGACGGGTAGTGACCAGGTATGGGGACCGTTGCTGGATGGAGGATATGATGAAGCCTATTTTCTTTCTTTTGTAAAGGAAGGTATACGTAAGGTATCGTATGCAGGCAGCTTTGGCCGCACTGAGTTTTCGGACATTATTATTGCATCTTATAAGCGGTTACTGTCAAAATATGATGCGCTTACCGTACGTGAAAGCAGTGCCGTGAAGCTTTTAGAGGAGTGGGGGATTGACTGTGGAGGACAAGTACTGGATCCTACTTTATTGCTTGACTCCAGTCAGTGGAGTGGGTATATTGAAGAAGATGTGAAAAAGAGTATGTATTGATTTATGAAATACATAACAATCCCCGGTTGGACGATTATGCCAAGCGTTTTGCCGCTCATGTCGGTCTGCCGTTAGTACGTGTGTCTCCTACGTTTCACCAGTTAGCCCGAGGGGCAGATTTGTGTTTTGTCCGGAATAGGTACATTCCTTTCGTATATCAAGAATGCACGTTACATGCTTACCGATAGTTTCCATGGAACAGCTTTTGCCATTAACTTCCATACTCCATTTCTGGAAGTTCTGCCTAACAACAAGACTGGAGCACGAAATCAAAGTATACTTCAACTGACAGGACTGGAAGACCGAATTGTCACAGATTTTAATGACTTCTCTTTAGCAGACCGGCAGATTGACTATGCTAAAGTGAATGAGATAATGCATAGAGAGCGGGAGAGATCGATGGAAAAACTGGCGGAGTTGTGCGAATGTCAGATGTGAGAATTAGTTGATATTCTTTACTCTTGAAGTGTATAACAAAATAACTTAATCAGGCTTTGCAGCCTTGAAAATCTTGCAGGTCATATAATTAATGTTTATATATGAAAATCTTACTGGCTAATAAATTCTATTACCGCCGGGGTGGTGACTGTGTCCATACACTCAACTTGGAGCAACTGCTCAAAGCGCACGGTCACGAAGTGGCAGTGTTTGCTATGGACTACCCTGAAAATCTGAAAACTCAATGGAGCAAGTATTTTCCTTCTGAGGTGAAATTCAAACTCGGAACGGGCATGATTGAGGCATTGATGAGACCGTTTGGCACGCGGGAGGTACAGCGGAAGTTCAATGCGCTGCTCAATGATTTCCATCCGGATGTGGTACATCTCAACAACATCCATTCGCAACTTTCGCCGGTCATTGCAGAGATGGCGCACGAAAGGGGTATAAAGGTGGTGTGGACCCTACACGACTATAAATTGCTGTGCCCTCGATACGATTGTTTGCGGAATGGGGAAACGGTATGTGAATCCTGCTTTGCAGACAAGCACAAGGTGTTGGAATATAAATGCATGAAAAACTCGAAAGTGGCAAGTTTCCTCTCTTATGGTGAGGCAATGAAATGGCACCGGGAGCGCTTGGAGAACTGCACGGACGCTTTCGTCTGTCCTTCACAATTTATGCGCGACAAGATGAAGCAGGGTGGATTTGCTGCTGCAAAGTTGCACACATTGTGCAATTTTATCGATGTAGCCCCATGTGTGGCCGATGATTACAGTCAACGTGATGATTATTATTGCTTTATCGGCCGCCTTTCGCACGAGAAAGGTGCCAAGACTCTGATTGAAGCGGCCAATGCGTTGCCGCAACATAAACTGGTGATTATTGGGGGAGGGCCTTTGGAAGACGAGTTGAAGTCTATGGCAGGCAAGCACATTGAGCTGGCAGGCTTTAAACAGTGGAGCGAAATCAAGCGCTTGGTGGGCAAAGCCCGTTTCTCGGTCATCCCATCGGAATGGTACGAGAACAATCCGCTTTCGGTGATAGAGCTCAGTGCTTGGGTACTCCGGTGCTGGGTGCCCGGATTGGAGGTATCCCTGAATTGATATCAGAGGAAACGGGCATGACTTTCGAAGTCGCAATACGGCCGACTTAAAGAAAAAAATTGAAGCGATGTACGGTCGGACTTTCAACAATACTAAGATTGCTGTCGCTTCACATAAGCGTTATAATGCGGAAAGGTATTATAATGAAATAATCACAGTGTATAAAATGTAAAATATTATAATATTTATGGCTTATCAAAAACTGTTCCTACTCCTACGGATGCAAGTATTATCCTGACTTATCGTTGTCCCATGAAGTGCAAGATGTGCAACATCTGGTTTAATCCCACCAACAAAAGCGAAGAGATAAAAGCGAGTGATTTGAGAACACTGCCTAAGTTGAAGTTTATCAACCTGACGGGTGGCGAACCTTTCGTCCGCGAGGATTTGGCGGAGATTGTGGAGGAATGCTACCGGCATACCGACCGTATTGTCATTTCGACGAGCGGATGGTTTGAGGATCGTGTGGTGGCGCTGGCAAAGAAGTTTCCAAATATCGGCATCCGCATTTCCATCGAGGGGCTGAGTGGCAAGAACGACGAACTGCGCGGTCATGCGGGAGGTTTCGACAAGGGACTTCGCACACTGCTGACATTGAAGGAAATGGGGCTGAAGGATATCGGTTTCGGCTGCACGGTGTCTAACAATAACTCTAAAGACATGCTTTCGCTCTATCAACTGAGCAAGAGCTTGGGGATGGAGTTCGCCACAGCTGCTTTTCATAATTCGTACTACTTCCACAAAGAAGACAATGTAATCACTAATAAAAATGAGGTGTGTGGTGACTTCAAGCAACTCATTGAATGGCAGCTGAAGGAGCGTCATCCGAAGAGCTGGTTCCGTGCCTGGTTCAATATGGGGTTGATAAATTATATTGAAGGCGGTCGCCGTATGTTGCCTTGTGAGGCCGGTTCGGCTAACTTCTTCATTGATCCGTTTGGCGATGTGTTTCCCTGCAACGGGCTGGAAGAGAAATACTGGAAAAAGTCGATGGGGAATATTCACGAAACTCCCGACTTATGACCATATGGGAGAGTGAGCAGGCACAGGAGGTTCGCGCCATGGTGCGCCGTTGTCCCAAAAACTGTTGGATGGTGGGTACGCTTCGCCGGTAATGCACAAATATATTAAGTATCCGCTGAAATGGGGCGTTAATCAATAAACTGAAATCACTGCAAGGGAAAGATATTTGTCTGGAACCGAATGGTGCGATGTAGGACAAGATCCTGAGCAAGGTGATTTAAGAGAGAAATTCTGAAATCATGAATAGAATAATCGCGCTTGACATAGCGAAAGCCATCTGTATTATATTGGTGGTTATGGGACACTATGTGCCAGATAATTCGCCGGCATGGTATGTGCTGGTGCATGATGTAATTTATACTTTCCACATGCCACTCTTTATGTTTGTCAGTGGCTATGTTTATATCGCTACAAAAAAGAGGAGCACTTATGGAGATTTTTTGTTGAAGAAAGTCAGACGGCTGATGGTTCCTTACCTTACGACTTCTGTTATGGTTATCGTCATTAAACTTTTAACACAAGGCAGTATGAGTGTAGACAATCCCGTGACAATATTTTCTTTCGTAGAGATGTTTTATATGCCCGTGGCAGGCTATTTCCTGTGGTTTATCTGGGCGTTGTGGTGGATGTTTGTGCTGGTGCCGCTATTCAGAGGAAAGCAGAAACATGTAGAGTTGTTTGTCTTAGGCATTGTCTTACATTTCATTCCGTTTGGATTGCCTCGAGTCTTTTGTCTTGAACAGTTCTCAGGTATGCTGATGTATTTCATGTTTGGTGTGTTCGTGTTTGAAAATGACAGTCTGCACCGTTTTCTGAAAGAGTTCAGCTGGATTAAGGTAGCATGTGCAGTGGCAGTATTTATATTGGGAGAATTCTTGTATTTTACGAATGGAGTAGGAACAGGTGGAATGTTTTTGCTAAATGCTATGTTGCCTTTCATTGGAATTTGGTTCGTGATGGAGGTAGCGAAACTTGTCTGTAATGATTGGACTGATGTCCATGAAAGACATCTTTTAATGTGGATAGCGCAGTCAAGTTATATCATTTATCTTTTTCATACTACTTTTGAGGGATTAGTGAAGGCGGTACTGAGGAAATTGCTGATTGACAGCAATGTGTGGTATGTCTTCATTCCTTCGGCTATATTGGTGATATTTTCTGGTGTGATTATTCCGATGTTGTTGTATCGGTTTGTTTTGAAAAAACACCGGATTACAAAACTTTTATTTGGATTGTAGCCTTCATTAATAATAATCTAAAATTCTGATGAAACTAGTAGTTACCGGCACCCGTGGTATCCCAGATATCATGGCTGGCGTAGAGACGCATTGCAAGGAACTGTTGCATGTTATTAGACATAAAATAATATAATTCACTTGATAGTTATCCTTATATGAAAAATAAAAGCTATATTTGTGATAAAATCTCGAATGAAGCAATTAAAATATGATTATTCAATTTACAATAGGAAATTTTCTATCTTTCAAAGAACAGTCTACATTGTCATTAGCGGCATCGGCTTTGAAAGAAATACAGGTTCCGGCTGAAGATATAATCTTTAGTGTAGGGACTGCCGGATTATTGTTAATGAAGAGTGCGGTTGTTTACGGTGCCAATGCATCCGGTAAATCCAATTTCATTAAAGCATTTGAGTTCTTCAAGTGGTATGTGATAAATTCATCGAAGGATATTCAGGCAGGGGAACGTGTCAATATAGAAAGTTTCCGGTTAAATTCGCTTACAGCAGGTGAACCAAGTTATTTTGAAGCCATATTCTGTGATGAGGATAATCAATATCGTTATGGTTTTGAAGCTGACAATTCATCGGTACATTCGGAATGGCTCTATCAAAAAGCTAATAAGAAAAGGGCTAAGGAGGTGGAATTATTCTACCGGGAAAAAGACAGTTTTGATATTCATACCAAGTTTGCCGTTGGTAAAGAGCTTGCAGGTAAACGAATGGTGAGAGCAAATGCACTATTACTTTCTGTTGCGGCACAATTCAATGATCCGACGGCAGTGGAGATCATGAATGGTTGAACGATACCACTATTATTTTAGGTTCTAATGATGAGAAAATATGGAATACCGCCACCATCCAACTGGATGACATCAGAATGAAACAGCGAATTGTGGAGTTTTCCCGTTATGCTGATTTAGGTATTGAAAATATTGAAAAAATAGATAATACTATTGTCAGTACGCATACACAATACGATGATGAAGGTAATGAAGTCAAAGCTGTTACCTTCCCATTCAGGAAAAATGAATCGGAAGGTACGATAAAGTATTTTTCTTTAGCATATCCCATTATTGATGCTTTGGATAATGGGAAGCGTCTGATTATAGACGAATTTGATTCCAAAATGCATCCACTTCTTACGTGTAGAATTATTACCTTGTTTAATTCAAAAGAAACAAATCCGAAAAATGCCCAATTGATTTTCACTACCCACGATACAAACTTGTTGAGTGCTAATATATTCCGACGAGATCAGATTTGGTTTACACAAAAAGACCGTTATGGAGCAACCGAACTTTATTCATTGGCAGAGTATAAGTTCGTAATGATGCTTCGTTTGAAAAAGATTACCTGTCCGGAAAGTATGGAGCTATTCCAATTGTCGGAGATTTAACCCGTTTGTTTAATACGCAAGAAAAATAAACTATGGCGGCTACAAAAAGGAAAAATATGAATCCGCGTATCGAAAGAAAGATAACCCGTATCAGTGGTGTGCGTGAAGTGAAACAAACATTTCTGATTATTTGCGAGGGGGTTAATACTGAACCAGACTACTTTAATGCCTTCCGCTTGACTTCTGCCACTGTGAAAGCTATCGGCCAAGATGGGGACATTAGCATTAGTACAGAAAGCTATCAATATAAAAGAGCAGGAAAGGCAAAGAGGAAGGACATATAATCAGAATTGGGTGGTCTTTGACAAAGATGATTTTCCAGAAAATGACTTTAACTCCGCAATCCTGTCAGCTCGCCAGAATGGTTTTGAAGTGGCTTATAGCAACCAGGCTTTTGAATTTTGGTTCTTGCTTCACTTCAATCTGTATCAGGGGGCTTTGCATCGTTCCAGATATGAAAAATGTTGAGTACTTTGCTCGGATTTGCTTATACAAAGAAGTCGGGCGTAAGCTCTAAAATGTTTAATGCTTTATTTCTTAAACAAGAACAAGCCATTAATCACGCTAAAACTAATCATGAAACAATTTGATGGGAATAATCCGGCACAACAAGAGTCTTCTACTACTGTTTATAGGCTTGTAGAAGAATTGAATAATTTTTTATAGAAAGCCAAATAATTGGGGCGAAGTTGCCTTTGTCTGGTTGTTGAGGGATTGGCGTGGATTCTTAATAACTAATATTTACCGATAAAACTTATCTCCTCATTTCCTGATACAGGAAATGAGGCTGAATGCATTGTGGCTGTCCTATTCGGATTGTAGCTTCATTAATAATAATCTAAAATTTTGATGAAACTAGTAGTTACCGGCACCCGTGGTATCCCCGATATCATGGGTGGCGTAGAGACGCATTGCGAGGAACTGTTTCCCCGCATTGCGGCCAAAGGTGTGGACACCACTCTCATCCGCCGCAAAGATTATGTGAGAGATTCTCTCACCGAGTGGAAGGGGGTGAAGCTGGTGGATATCAGCGCACCGAAAAGGAAATCATACGAAGCGGTTGTCCATACGTTTCGGGCTGTAAACAAGGCGAAAAGCTGGGAGCGGACGTGGTGCATATCCATGCCATCGGGCCTGCGCTGTTAGTGCCATACGCCAAGATGCTCGGCATGAAGGTGGTGTTCACGCATCACGGGCCCGACTATGACCGTGACAAGTGGGGCTTTGCCGCCAAAAGTGTGCTGAAACTGGGGGAGCGGTTGGGGTGCAGGTTTGCAGATGATGTAATCGTCATATCTGAAGTAATTCAGGATCTGATTGCCCGGAAGTACCATCGGCGTGAGAGGGTACATCTGATTTACAATGGTGTGCCGAAGCCTGAAATTGCGACTATCCCGAATACTTTGAAGAACTGGGTATTGAGAAAGGAAAGTACATCCTTGGCATGTGTCGTTTTGTGCCGGAGAAAAACCTGCATCACCTGATAGAAGCTTTCAAGAAGTTGGAAGCTGGAGATTGTAAGTTAGTGCTGGCGGGCGATACGGATTTTGAAGATGAATATTCACTGGGATTGAAAAAGATGGCGCAAGAGGCAGGCGTGGTGCTGACAGGATTCGTGAAGGGACATAAGTTGCACTCGTTGCTGACAAATGCTCGCTGTTATTGCCTGCCTTCATCGCACGAAGGGTTGCCTATTGCATTATTGGAGGCCATGAGTTATCACTTGCCGGTGGTGGTGAGTAATATTCCTGCCAATCTGGAGGTAGGTCTTTCTTCTGACTGCTATTTTCATTGTGGAGATGTGGATGCTCTTGCCGCTCGATTGCAGAAGGTGATAGACGAGGATTATCATAGTGTGCAGTATGACATGGCTCCGTATGATTGGGACAAGATTGCAAAGCAGGTGATGGGAGTTTATGAGGGTTTGTTGAAATAAGAATAAAACGGATGATGATAAAGAAGTTGATTTGTGCGGCGGCATTATTGATGGTAGCAGGTTTGCAGCATACGCGGGCACAATATGTATATGGCACCACGGGGCTTCTTCACGCCCCCAGCGCGGATATGCAGCGCGACAAGACTTTTCTGTGCGGGTTTTCCTATCTGCAAGTGGCGGCTACCCCGAAGCATTGGAATTATGACACGTGGAATTACTACATAAACATCACCCTTTTTCCGTGGCTGGAAGTGGGCTATACCTGTACGCTGCACAAAATAGGATTGCCCCAGTATGGTTATTCATATAAATTCCGCAATCAGGACCGCCAGTTTTCCGCCCGGCTGCGTGTATGGAAGGAGGGATGGTGGAAGGAGTGGACACCGCAGATAGTGGTGGGGGCGAACGATCCGTCCACCAACGATGTGCTGGGCGACCCCAATAAGGACGATTATGGTTTTACGGGTACGTCTTCGGTGGGTAACGGACACTGGAACCGCTATTACATAGTTGCCACCAAGCACTTCGGGTGAAGGAATGTGGGGGAGTTGGGGATGCACTTCGGTTATGTCTATAACAAGCGGCTGGATTATCACCGGAACGGACCTGTGGCGGGGGTGAATTTTCAGTTTGCCCTGCCGGCTACCTCTTTTTGGATGAAGGCTGTGAATGGGCTGAATGTGATAGCGGAATACGATAGTTATTCGGTGAATTGCGGTATCGGGTATAACTTTTGGAAGGATTATATTAGTGGTGTGGTGGAACTGACCCAATGTAAGTATCCCAGTGCAGGGATGGTATTCAGGATACATCTGAAATAAGGGATGATGTATGGCAAGAAACGACGGTCTCCGTGACTACCAGCAGGAGATGAAGCTCCGCCTCTTTGAAGAGTGGGAGCTTCACCGGAGTGTGATGGTACAAATGCCTACAGGCACGGGAAAGACACATCTGCTGGCTGCGGTGGTGAAAGAGTTTCTCTGTGGTGGCGGTGTCGGTATGCGGGTGTGGATAGTGGCACACCGCAGGGAGCTGGTGGAGCAGATAGAGGAAACCGTAGCCCGGTATGGAATGGGAAAAGAACCGGACAAGTCGGCAAAGAACGGAAGGACGGGGAAAGACAGTATGCCGGAAGAATCCGGGAGGGTGAGGGTATTTTCCATCCAGTGGTTGTCACGAAACTGGAAGATTATGGACGGACAGCCGGATTTGATCGTCATTGACGAGGCGCATCATGCCCTGGCGGAAACCTACCGGGAGCTTTGGAAGAGATATCCGGAGGCGAGGAAACTGGGCATGACTGCTACTCCCTGCCGGCTGAACCGCAAAGGATTCACGGATTTGTTTGATACCTGATTACCTCATGGAGTATTGCGGAATTTATCGGGAGGGGCTGGTTGTCGTCCTTTGACTATGTGTCCATCCGTGCGAACAGCAGGGAACAGCGGCTGGTTGACTCGTTGAAGAAGCGGGGTGCGGACGGGGATTACCAGGTGAAGGAAATGAATGCGGTGCTGAACCGGGAAACCGGTATCCGCCAATTGTATGAGAGCGTCCGTCGATATGCCGCTGGGAAGAAAGGGATAGTCTATGCCGTGAGCATCGCACACGCCCGACAGATTGCGGCTTATTACAGCCTGCATGGTGTGGAGTCTGTTGCTATCGACAGCAGGACCCCCGCTCTGGAACGCAAGGAACTGGTAGAGGATTTCAGGCGGGGAAAGATCAGCGTGTTGGTCAATGTGGATATTTTTTCCGAAGGTTTTGACTGTCCCGATGTGGAGTTCGTGCAGCTGGCACGTCCCACGCTTTCGTTGGCGAAATACCTGCAACAGGTGGGCCGGGGGCTGCGGAAGTCGGATAATAAGGAATCATGTGTGCTGATAGATAATGTGGGATTGCACCGGATATTCGGTCTGCCTGTCCGTGACCGTGACTGGGAGGCGATGTTCGAAGGACGGATGGCGGGAAATGCTCAGCCCCGGACACGGATGGAGAACAACGGGCTGTCTGTGTCTTGTTCGCTATCGGAAGATAGCAAACGGAATGAAGGACTGGAAATTGTGATGACACACAACTGTCTGCTGGATACTATTCGGAACGGGGATTTGATTTGTTTGGGAGGAGGTGGTCCGGCCGGTGGGGAGCAACGGACGGCCTTGAAATCCTGTCGTGACCGGCAGAGTGGTTTGTGGGGCTTGAGGTGCGGGAACAAAATCACAGTGATTCCTCAATACCGGGAAGTATTTGATATTTGTGCGGACCGGGCTGCTGTCCGTTTTAAAGATGGCCGGACAGGGTGGTGGATAAGTCCGGAGTCCTCATGGTGGTGACAGGCTGTTGCCGGAGATTGAGATTCCTGAAGGGAGAACTTCTTTCTGTCACCAAAGAGGATGGGAGTGACTGTTATACCGATTTGAAGACAAACAGAACTTATCAGGAGAGGCCGGTGGTTTTTCATACGGCGGCATAGAGTTGCTGCGGGTGGGGGAGACTTTCCATAGCCGCACGCGGAAGGCGTATACCTCTATGCATGGTTTGCACAAAGACAGTCTTTGTTTTTATGGTTTCTACTTGAAGATACCGGATTACCGTGTTCCGAAGTCTTGCCGGCTAGTTGATCCTGTGTGGTCTGCTATATTTGATGTCTTCGCCTGCGTGCTGGAAGGGGATGATGAAGAGGTGTACTGGTGTTGTGGTTGTTTGGCGGATCGGAGCATCGTGGTGATGGACGGGGAAGGAAACTATTATCATGTGGAGAAAGGAAAGGGGAAGCGGTATATAGCTTGTAATGCTCCTAAGGCGGGCGAGGCGGATTTTGCCTCCGTGGTGGAAGGTCTGAGGAAGGAAGCCGGGCGGCGTGCGGAGAGCGTACAGCGGGAACGGCAACAGAATGAGGAAGAGAAAAGGCGGAAGAGGCTGGAGGAAATAAAAGATGTCCTTCCTTTCCGGATGGGGATGAAGTGGGGGCTGAAATGGGGAGATCGCATCGTTGTGCCTCCCTGCTACCGGAATATCTGTGTTCCCGTAGGCGGTTATTGTGCTTTTGAAGGGAATGCCTGCCAGTGGGGAGTAATGGCGCTGGATGGAAAAGTGGTGGTGGAGGCCAGATATCAGAAGGTGGAGATAGAAAAGGATGGAACGGTGCATCTGACCATCATTCCGGGTAAGGTAAAGACCATCAACCTTTGAAGGGTCTTGAAGAGAACAGAAAATGAAACGGAACAATGATCCGGAAGTAAGATAATATATTGAAAAAAGAGAAGCTGTCTCAAACTTGAATAACAAGATGAGACAGCTTCTTTTTTATTGTTTCATTTCACGCAACGCTTTACATAATTGATCCGGGCAGGAGGTGGAGCGGTTTCCGCATTTTACACCTTCCAGTTTCTGTAAGACCTCTTCCACTTTCATTCCTTTCACCAATCGGCTGATACCTTGTAAGTTTCCATTGCATCCGCCCCAAAAGAAAACTTGTTGAATAACGTCATCTTCTACTTCCACTTCGATGTGGCTGCTGCAAGTGCCTTGCGTCTTATAAGTTATTTTCATTTTATTCTTCCTCTTCAGATGCAGGTTTCATGTTTGTATAAACGGTCTGAACATCATCAAATTCTTCCAGACGCTCTACCATCTTGTCTAGAGTTTCACGTTGTTCAGGAGTTACATCTTTTAAGTCATTGGGAATATATGTGAAATCACCACCCACTTCCTCGAAACCACATTCTTCCAAGTGTTTCTGAATTGCTGCGTAGCTCTTCGGATCACCATAGATGGTGATAGTTCCTTCTTCTTCATCTTCGTCGAACTCATCCTCTACATTATAGTCAATCAAATCCAGGATCAGTCTTCCATATCCATTCCTTCTTTCTTCTTGAAAGTAAATACACATTTATGGTCGAACAAAAAAGCTAAGGAACCGGTAGTACCCAAGTTTCCACCGAATTTGTTGAATACTGAACGCACATCTGCTACGGTACGGGTAGTGTTGTCTGTCAATGTATCAACAAATACAGCTACTCCGTGAGGACATATCCTTCGTAAGTCATACCTTTGTAGTCACTGGTATCTTTACCCATTGCATTCTTAATGGCGCGTTCAATGTTATCCTTCGGCATGTTTTCACGCTTACAAGTAGCGATCACACCACGTAGGGTCGGGTTATTTTCGGGTTCCGGACCACCTGCTTTTACAGCTATAGCGATTTGTTTACCCAGTCTTGTAATGTTTTGGCCATGTGGCCCCATCTTTTCAGCTTTGTAGCTTTCTATATTCAATGCTCTTCCCATTGGATTGTAGTTTTATAATGGTATTTTTATTATTATCTTAGTTTTGCACCTAGTTTGTTTTCCAGGTTAGCAATCAGTTTGGACATGATCTTGTCAATCTGTTTGTCGTTCAGTGTTGCGCTTTCATCCTGTAACAAGAAGCTCACTGCATAACTTTTTTTACCCGGTTCCAGATTCTTGCCTTCATAAACATCAAACAATTCTACTTCTTTCAGCAGTTTCTTTTCAGTCTCATAGGCTATTTTTTCGATTTCTGCAAACTGTATGTTCTTGTCAATCAACAAAGCCAAGTCACGTTTCACAGCCGGGAACTTGGAAAGTTCTTTAAGTTGACTTTTAGCCGACTTGATGGCTTTCATCAGTTCTTTCCAGTTGATTTCTGCATAATATACCTCATTGTCTATATCGAATGCTTTTTGAATCTTCTTGCTGATGATGCCGAAGGTGGCCAATAACTTGCCGCCACGTGTGTGTACGCTGATGGCTGTTGAATAGATATCGTTGGTCAGGTTGCCGAATACCACGTTGCCGAAATTCAATCCCAAACGGGTAAAGATGTTCAGCACATATGCTTTTAATTCGTAAACACTGCTGTTTTCATCGGGATGGGCCCATGAATTGCTGACGCGTTTGCCGGTTACCCATAATCCTAAATGATATTCTTCAGCATAAGCCGCAAGCACTTTTTCCGGGTTTTTCTTTTCTGCGTTATAAAAATAGCAGTTACCGAATTCAAAGAATTTCAAATCGGCGTTCTTACGATTGGCATTGTGCTGGATACTTTCCAAACCACCGAATAACAAAGTTTGACGCATCACGTTCAAATCGTTACTCAATGGGTTCATCAAGTAAACCAAATTTTCGTTCTTGTATGTTTCCGACCCTTCGTAATAGGAAGCGGCGGTCAGTGAATTGTTCAGTATTTCATTGAAACCACAACCTACCAGTTGCTCTGAAATCAGATTTTGTAATTTCTGGGAGTAATCCACTTCACCTTTGGTGGTCAGGCTGGATTTCAAGGTAGTAGGAATCTCCACATTATTATATCCGTAGATACGGAGAATGTCTTCTACTACATCGCAATCACGTTGCACATCCACACGATAGGGGGAACTTGTAAGTCAAGCCTTCGGGTGTTTCGTTCACAATCTTCATTTCAAGACTGGTGACAATGCTCTTTATGGTTTCCACCGGTATGGTTTTTCCTATCAGTGAGTGGACTTTCTCATAATTCAGCTCTACTGTAAAATCGGCTATCGGGGCAGGGTAGTTGTCTTTAATTTCAGAAGAAATAGTACCTCCTGCCAGTTCTTGAACCAGTAAAGCCGCTTCTTTCAATGCATAAATAGTTCCGTTGGGGTCAATACCACGTTCGAAACGGAAAGAAGAGTCTGTACTCAATCCATGGCGACGGGCTGTTTTACGTACCCAAGTCGGGTTGAAATAAGCGCTTTCCAAAAATACATCTACTGTCTGCTCGGTTGTTCCCGAATCCAGACCACCGAATACGCCGGCAATGCACATCGGTTCTTCAGTGTTGCATATCATCAGGTCCTTGTCGGATAATTTGCGTTCCACTTCGTCCAAAGTAACGAATGTAGTACCTTCGGCAACAGTCTTCACTACAATCTTACCACCTTTAATCTTATCTGCATCAAAACAGTGCAGGGGCTGGCCGTATGCGTGAAGGATGTAGTTGGTGATATCCACGATATTATTGATAGGACGTACTCCAATCAGGCGTAATTTGTTTTGCAGCCATTCGGGACTCTCTTTTACAGTTACCCCTTTTATGGAAACTCCGGCATAACGCGGACATGCTTCTGTATTCTCTACTTCAATGGCGATGTCCATATCATGGTTATCCACTTTAAACGCTTCTACAGACGGACGTTTTAAAGTGGCTTGTTTGCCGTTTTGAATCAGGTAGCATACAGATCTCGGGCCACGCCGTAATGTGAGCAGGCGTCCGCACGGTTCGGGGTGATATCCACTTCCAGTACGTATTCGCTTTTGATATTGAAATAATCTTTAGCGGGAGTACCCGGAACAGCATCCGCCGGCAGTACGATGATACCTTCGTGGCTGTTTCCGATACCGATTTCGTCTTCGGCACAGATCATACCCATAGATTCAATTCCGCGGAGCTTGATTTCTTGATGGTAAAACATTCTTCGCCATCGTATAGCTTGGTGCCCAATGTGGCAACCACCACTTTCTGTCCGGCAGCTACGTTAGCGGCTCCACAGACAATCTGTACCGGTTCGCCTTGTCCCAAATTCACAGTAGTAACATGCATGTGGTCTGAATTGGGATGAGGTTCGCAAGTCAGCACTTCGCCGATGACAATACCTTCCAGACCACCTTTAATTGTTTGGACTTCTTCTACGCCTCCGGTTTCCAAACCGATGGAAGTCAGCGCTTCGGCCACTTCATCCGGTGTCAAATCGAAATTGACGTATTCTTTCAGCCAATTATAAGAGATATTCATATATGATATTTTTTATGTATTTCCAAATGACCTGCAAATTTAGTAATTATTTTCTTTTATCCTGTTATTTATCCATCACAGATTACTCAGATTAACACAGATTTTTCTTTGAGGGAAATAATCCGTGTTAATTCTGTGAGGGATAAATAAATGTCAGAACGGTAAAGGTCCTTCGGGAATAGGGGCTCCGAACGGATTATTGTCGGCAGGTGCGGCATCAGGAGATGAGGGAGGTACACTGTTGCCGCCACCGTTCATTTTGGAACGGATAATACCCGGTGCCTCACCCGGCATAGGCACGATGACATCATCGTCCGGATTCTGGAAGCGGGCGAATTCGCCACGGAAACGCAGCAGTACATCACCTACGGCACCGTTACGGTGCTTGGCGATAATGATTTCTGCCATACCGTGCAAGTCGTTCCCTTTTTCATCCGAGTAGATTTTATAGTATTCCGGGCGGTGGATAAAGCATACCATATCGGCATCCTGCTCAATAGCTCCGGATTCACGGAGGTCACTGAGCTGGGGGCGTTTTCCGTCAATACCCTCACGACTTTCCACACCACGGTTCAGCTGGCTCAGTGCGATGATGGGGATGTTCAGTTCTTTGGCTAACCCCTTCAGTGAACGTGAAATGGTACTGACCTCTTCCTGACGGCTACCGAATGACATTCCGCTGGCATTCATTAACTGAAGGTAGTCAATGATAATGATTTTTACTCCATGCTCGCGTACAAGCCGTCGTGCTTTGGTGCGTAATTCAAAGACGGACAAGGATGGTGTGTCATCCACATACATCGGAGCATCGTATAATTCTTTTATTTTATAATCCAGTTGTCCCCATTCATACGGAGCCAACTGACCACTCTTGATTTTCTCACCCGGAATTTCGCACACGTTGACAATCATACGGTTGACCAACTGTACGTTGGACATTTCAAGAGAGAACAAAGCCACAGGGATTTTCGCATTTACCGCCATGTTCTTTGCCATGGAAAGCACAAAAGCCGTTTTACCCATAGCGGGGCGGGCGGCAATAATCACCAGGTCGGAATTTTGCCAGCCCGAGGTCATTTTGTCCAATGCATGGAAACCGCTTTCCAGACCACTCAGCCGTCCGTTCGTGCCGCCGCTTTTTGAAGCATCTCATACGCTTCCTGGATGACAGGGTTGATTTGCGTATAATCCTTCTTCATGTTCTGCTGCGAGATTTCGAACATTTTCCTTCCGCTTCCTGCATCAGGTCGTCCACGTCTTGGGTTTCGTCGAAAGCCTTTGTCTGGATGTTGCTGGTAAAGGTAATCAGTTCGCGTGCAAGAAACTTCTGCGCGATGATACGTGCGTGATATTCTATGTGTGCGGAAGAGGCTACCTTGCCGCTTAGCTGTGTTATGTAAAAAGGACCGCCTGCATCTTCCAGTTCACCGGTGCTGCGTAATTGTTCGGCCACAGTCAAGATATCGACTGGTTGCTGGCGTAAAGCCAAAGAGGTAATAGCCGAATAAATAAGTTGGTGACGGCGTTCATAAAAAGATTCGGGACGAAGAATCTCACTTACTAATGAGTAAGCATCTTTTTCTATCATTAAGGCTCCCAATACAGCTTCCTCCAGCTCAGGTGCCTGGGGCTGTAATGTCCGTATTCGTCAACAGGCTTTGCTTTCGAAGTTTTGGGAGTACGTGTCATTTTTCTCGTTTCTGCCATTGTCGTCTGTTTAAGTAGGGCAAAGATAGAACTTTTTGCTGAGTTGGACACTCGTCCATTCCCAAAAATAATAAAAGAAATATGAACCTGAATCTACGGAGAAATGAACAATCTGGACAGTAAATGGTTTTTTTATATGGTAAAATGAAAAGTTTGTTCTATATTTGGCGCTCTGTCCGGATAAAAGATGGCGTGCATCTTTGTAGAACGGGCAACAATCTAACGAAACACACTAAAAATAACTATTTAAAGAACAGAATATGATTACATTTCCTAATGCAAAGATTAATTTGGGACTTAATATTGTAGAAAAGCGCCCGGATGGATACCACAATCTGGAAACCATATTTTATCCGATAAACCTGCAAGACGCTCTGGAAGTGACGCGGCGGGAAAACAATGACAAAGAATACACTTTACACATAAGCGGATCTCCTTTGGAGGGTGAACCCGAAGATAATCTGGTAGTAAAAGCCTATAAGTTATTAAAAAAAGACTATCCCGGACTGTTGCCGGTAGATATACACATGTACAAGCATATACCGGCGGGTGCCGGACTAGGTGGCGGATCATCAGATGCCGCTTGTATGATAAAGCTTCTGAATGATAAATTTTCATTGGGACTCAGTACGGAACGGATGGAGGAATATGCGGTAAAACTAGGGGCAGACTGTGCTTTTTTCATTCGGAACAAACCTGTTTTCGCTACCGGAATAGGGAATCTGTTCGAGCCTGTGGAATTGTCATTAAAGGGATACCATATAATTTTGATTAAACCTGATATCTTTGTGTCCACCCGGGATGCGTTTGCCGAAATAAAGCCTGTGCGTCCGGCTGTTTCTTTGAAAGAAATTGTAAAGCAACCTATGGAAACATGGAAAAACAGTATGAAGAATGATTTTGAAGATAGTGTCTTCAAAAAGTTCCCTGAGATTGCTGCTATAAAAGATGAATTGTATGATTTGGGGGCAGTGTATGCCGCCATGAGTGGCTCGGGGTCTTCCGTCTATGGTATTTTCAAAGCACCGATAGAGAATGTGGAAGATAAATTCTGTGGATGCTTTTGCAGACAGAGAGCGTTGGAATAGTGTGGCAGATCAGTGTTAGTGATTAGTGGACTGCGCTGTCATGCCGCAGGTATTAACCACTAACCACTATAGTCTATCTTTTACATAGTGCCTTGAAATCACAATAGGTACATTTTTCTATGATTTCTGTTTGGGTAAATGATTTTTCCGGATTAAATATCTCTTCTAATAATCCTTGAAGTCGTTCACGGTATTCTTTTTCATATTTACTGAAATCTTCCACAGCCTCTTTGGGCTTTCGTGCTCGCCCATTTGTATAACGGGAGAATAGGTTTCTGTAGCGGCCCGATGAATATAGAGAAGGGCCGGAGCTATCTTCATCGTTGGTTGCTTGCGGCACATGATGGCGGCATACAGGAACGTCTGGAATACATAGTTGGAACGTTTCTTGTCCGGAATAAACAGAGATTCCACATGGGGTGGGGTGTCTGCATCACCGCCTGTCTTGTAGTCCACAATACGGAGTGTGCCATCCTTGCTGTCCATACGGTCAATAATTCCCCCGATACGTGATTTTATGACTCCTTTGGGTGTTTGTATGTCGATGGGTTCATCCACTTCCATTTCCGATGCAATAAAAGTGAAGGGAGCGTAACGTAAATCATTTTGTAAAAGTTGTTTTAAATATCTTGCAATAACGGCAGAGTTGATAAGTTGTACGCCGTTATATTCCGGTTTCTCGTTTTGCGGAACATTAAAGAATAATTTCTTGAATGCTGTATCCACATAATCTTGCAGCTTCACTTCATTGCGTAGCAACGTTTCCAATGCTTCCTTATTAATGACTTTGCCATGAGTGGTCAGGTCTTTATAAATATGCTCGGCGGCGTAATGGAAAATACTCCGAATGTGGCAGAGTCTATTTCCGCACTCACTTCATCGGGGCGGAGAGACCGGCTACGTACCTATAATAAAATTTTAAAGGACAATCCAGGTAATAGTTCAAGGCTGATGGAGAAAATTTTGCTTTGGGATTGGTACGGACATCAAACAGGCTTTGCATCCGGCGCATGACATCCGGGGTCTTTTCTACAGTGATAGGCGAGGTGCTTGGGGGACTGTCCGGCCTCCAGAAACTGACGTGTGATGGGGTGAGGCCATTCAATCAGGAATTGCAGCATGAAACGGCTCCATTCGCCGCGGTTCAGTCCGTCCGAACTGGTATTGTACATCAAGGTAATCCTTTCTGCCCGTTGCAGCAGACGATAGAAATAGTATGCATATACGGCAATCTTATGCTCTATAGTAGTCATTCCGAAAGCTTTGCGCAGGTTGTAAGGAATAAAGGAAGAGTCTCCTCCCGATTTGGGAGCTGCCCTTCATTGACCGATAGTAATACCAAGTGGCGGAAATCCAGGTTGCGTGTTTCCAATACCCCCATGACCTGCATACCAATGGCCGGTTCGCCATGGAATGGAATATTGGTCGCTGACAAGACCTTGACCAGCAATCGCCGGAATGTTTCGCTCTGTACGGTTAATTCATCTTCTTCTATCAGTGTGCGGAACCGGTTGATGGTGGTATAGGCTTTGAAAAGCGACTCCCGGTAAGTTGGTTGAATGCATCTGTGTCTTCGGTACCGGAAGTGTTTGCCTGGTAAATGCCTGCCACTTGCTGCAAAGTTTCGGACAGGCGTATGCACAGATTCAGGTTTCCGGAAAGCGGAGTGAAAAGCCGGGTAAGGAATTCATCTTTACCCAATTCGCCGGGTAACGGATAGAAACGGTTGTTCCGGGTCAGTTCTTTTTCCAACAATTCGGCTTGACCGGTGAGTTGCCGGGTATAGGGGTGTTTTAACAGTGTAACAACCGATTGAAACGTGTAGCGGCCGCTTTTGAAATTAAATCCGTGGGTATGCAACTCCAGTAAGGCGATGAGGAAACTATATACAGGAGTTTGCGATAACGGAAATCCCATGGTGATATTGACATGTTTTACTTCTGCCGGCAATGAATGGAGGACCGGCTGAAGCAATGCTTCGTTACACAATACGACTGCGGTTTCCTTTTCCGGTGTAGTCAGATTGTTTCGTATCCATTGAGGCAGGTAACGGGCTTGTGCATTTTCAGTAGAAGATGCGATGTAGTGTACCTCTTTAGGTTTCGAGAGATTTTTGAATAACTCACCGGACAAAGGAGAAGGAAAGTCGCGTAAGTTCCGGCGGATAAACTCTCCGGCTTCATGGGTGACGGCTTGTCTGTTTTCCTTCATATAAAATTCGTCGTAATCCCAATAAAAAACAGCTTTCCCGGCATCTTTCAATTGGGTGAACAACGTATGTTCTACTTTGCTCAGTACATTAAATCCTACAAAAACATATTTCTCGTATGGAAGTTTGTCCACATCCAGGTGCTCTATGACGTGGCGGTACATCATTCCTTCGTAGGCAATGTTTTGAGAAGCTAAGGATTCACGGAACCCTTTGTAAATGTTTCCCAATACGTCCCATAAAGAGATAAACCGTTCTTTCAGCGCTGTTCTCCGTTCGATGGAGAAGTTCTGGAAGAACTGCCGGATAGCTTCTTCCTGCTCATCGTCAATGAAGGTGTAGTCGTCCATTATGTTGCGCAGATCCTGTAAATTGGAAAACAGTTTGTCGGTATCCACTTTATTTTTGTCGGCATCGTCAAAATCACTGATCAGCATTTCTCCCCAAAAATAGAAATCATCCAGTGTTTCCGTACTTTGAGTTTCCCGTCGGAATATCTTATAAAGTTCGCATACCAGTTTACCGGATCACCCACTTCCCATGGAGAAAGGCTACGGAACAATTCGCTGATGCTGACGTATGCGGGCGACCAAATAGGTGACTCCGACTCTTGGGCGAGATACTCATTAAAGAAAAGTCCGGCACGTTTGTTAGGAAAAACCACGGCTGTATGTGCCAGGTTTCCTTCCGTATGTTTATATAAATCGGCTGCTACCAGTTTCAAAAAGCTTTCCATTATTCTATTTCCTCCAGTTCGTTGTTAAATACATACCATAAATAGCCACGATATGCTCATATCCCATATCCGATAATAAATCCATATATTCTTTCACCTGCTTGTTGTAAGTTTTCCGCTTTTTACCGAATTTAAAGTCCACCACAATCACCTCTCCGTCTTCATCATCACGCGGTCCGGACGGCGGGTTTGCAGCACTCCTTTTTCCCGATAAATAATGGCACACTCATTGTATAGTTCCCAGCTGCCCGAATACCATTCTTTGACCAGCGGATGCCTCAAAGCCCATTCGGTGAGTTTTCGTATTTGTTCCTCCTGTTGTGCCGACTCTATGATTCCTTCGAAACGCAGGCGTTCTATGGCGGGAGGCACATCGTCCGGGGTACGGATTACGGAGAACAGATTATGCAACAACTGTCCTTGCCGGATGTATTTGTCTTCCGTCTCCTCTTCTCCCCGGATAAATTCGGCAGAACGGTTGGACTGTTTGAATTCGATGTTGGTTTCCAGCGTTTCCAGATGGATAGGCAAACGTCGGGCTACAGTCAGCAGCTTGTTGCCGGACACTTGTTTTCCTCTTCGTGAGATGAGAGATAGAGCGTTCCCAGTTCGTATATTTCTTCTCCGGTGGCATAGCTCTTTCCGGTCATGTCGGATAAGGCACTTCCTAACAATTCGGATACCGTTCCTTTCTGTTCCGCCTTTCCATATATAATCAAGTTCTTTTTGGCACGGGTAAATGCCACATAAAGCAGGTTCAGATTATCCACCCATAATTGCAAGCGTTCATTCAGGAACTCTTCCCGATAAATGGATTGCTGCATGGCTGTGGAATAGTTGATGGGAACAATGTCAAGATCGCTAAACGGAGCTTGCCGGGGAGCACACCATACCAGATGATTGTAAGTCTCATTCTCCATTTTCCAGTCGCAGAAGGGTAGCAGTACGGTATGGTATTCCAATCCTTTGGACTTGTGGATGGAGAGAATGCGAATTCCTTCCACCTCGCCGGAAGGGATGGTTTTGCTGCCTAGTTTTTCTTCCCAGTAGGTGATAAAAGCGGATAATTCGGAAGAATTGCTTTGCAGATATTCCGTCACGGCATCAAAGAAGGCGCACAGATAGGCATCCTGTTGTTCGATGCAGGACATCTGGAACAGATTGAAAAGTTTTTCCATCAGCTCATACAGTGGCATGAGGCGAAGTTGCTCCGCTTCTTTTATGAAATCGAATGGCAGATAATCATCTATTCCGTTCAGCAATAGAGTGTTGAGGTCTATTCCTTTATGTAATACTTCATTCTGATAGGCAGCAGCCAGTTGTGCTTGGCAATCCGGTTTTCGGGTTGTGACAAGTAGCGCAGGCCATCCATTATCATACATACCGCCAGTGAGGCATCCAGTCGGAATGCCTCATCGGATACGATTTTGTAAGAGGTGTTCTTGTCGAAGTAATCGGCTATTAAAGGAATGCTTCTGTTCTTGCGCACCAGGATGGCAATATCTTTCAGTTGCACGCCCTGCGCCACAAGCAGCTCCACTTCTTCTCCTAGGTGGTGCAGGGTGTTTTCCATATAGGTCATGTCTTCCGTATCCGATAGAAATTCCACTTTGACATACCCTTTTCCGGGATCTTTGTATGTTTCCTGACACACGTCGTTGTAGGCTTCCTTCAGTTCCTTGCATTCCTTTTTTTGTTCTTCCTTGTAAATGTTGTTCAACACCTCGCAGGCGGCTGTAACACTTCGTTGTTGAAGTGAATGATGTTTGCGGCGCTCCGGCGGTTGGTGGTCAGTGTCTTTACTTTGACGGGAAAGGCTTCGATGTTTGTTTTCAATCCGTTCAGTATGCCCCAGTCACCGTTTCTCCAGCGGTAGATGGATTGTTTCACGTCTCCTACAATCAAGCTGTCTGCTCCCTGAGACAAACCTTCGAGCAGCAACAGACGGAAATTGTCCCATTGCATACGCGAAGTATCCTGAAATTCATCGATCATTACGTTGCGTATGGTTGTTCCTATCTTTTCGAATACAAACGAGGAATCTCCTTCTTTTACCAGGTTATGAAGCAACGCGTTGGTATCCGACAGCAGGAAGCGGTTGTTTTCATGGTTCAATTCGCGTACCTCTTCGTCTATATTGGCCAGCAGACGGATATTGTTTACGTGGCGCAGGGAGAGTTGGCAGGAATTGGCCAGCATATTGTTCCGGCTTCTGTATTTTTCCGATTCATTCAGCAGAGGAATCAGTTCTTTTTCTGCCAGACCTAGGATAGCGTTGCGTATGGGGGAGGTTTTTTCACCCATTCGTCGGGGCAGTCCAGACATTTTTCCACTGTTACATTGCGGACACTGTCATCCAGTTTACCCGATTGTAATTTATTAAAATAGCTGGCTATACCTCGGGAGCCGTTTTTCAAATCTTCTACTTTCACCCCGTTTGTATCCAATATTCCGAAGAATTGGTCGGCAAATCCTTTCATTTGTTCCTGCACCTCTTCCAAAATGGCTTGCAGCGTTTCGCGGTAATTCTTGATACAGTCTTTGTCCCGTAATTTTTCCCGTAGTCCGTTTCCTTTTTCTATATATCCTTCATCGAAGATATTTCGTCCGAAATTCTTTATCTCACCGGAAACATTCCACCTCTTGTCATCGGCTATTCTTTCTTCTATGTATTCCAACAGCCAATAGAGTACGGGAGATTGTCGGTCCAGCTTTTCTATCATGGAGTCCACGGCATCACTCAGAACTTCCATATTGTTCAGTTCGATATTCAGATTGGCACCCAATTCCAGCTCCCGTGCCAAATTGCGCATCACCGACTGGAAGAATGAGTCAATGGTTTCCACCCGGAAGCGGCTGTAATCGTGTATCATGTAGTGCAGTGCCGTACCGGCGGCTGTCCTTATGTCTTCTTGGGGCATTTCCAGTTCTTCTGTGATTTTCTGTAAATAGGGATCAGAATCCTTATCCTTTATCCATATTCCGTATAGCTGACTCAGAATCCGCTCTTTCATTTCGGTAGTGGCCTTGTTGGTAAAAGTCACAGCCAGTATATTACGGTATGCCCGTGGGTTCTGTATCAGCAGTTTTATATATTCCACGGCCAGTGTGAATGTTTTTCCCGAACCGGCAGAGGCTTTATAAACTAATAATTCAGGAGAATGTTTCATTTTAAATAATTTGCTAATTTGCTAATGGCTGCGCTGTGTACCGGATGGTAATTGGCTGACACATTAGTACATTTTATTTTAATTAAAAACCAGCACAAAAACAGTGGCCTGTCCCTTTTCCTTGTAAGGCAGCAGGGTCAGTGTGCCACCGCTCAGTCTCATGATTTGTTTGCTCAGGCTCAGTCCGATGCCGCTTCCTTCCTCTTTGGTCGTGAAGAAAGGTACAAAAATTTGTCCGGCTGCATCGGGAGGAATGGCGGGACCGTTGTTGGCTATCTCTATACGGATACTTTCTTGCGGATCACAATAAGCTTTCAAGGTGATCTTTCCGTCGGGAGCATTACCTATGGCTTGAATCGCATTTTTCAGCAGATTCGTAACCACTTGGGCTATCAGGTTCTCGTCGGCAAAGACTATCAGGTCTTCCCGGGCTTCGAGGATGGAAAGGGTGATGTTGGGGCATGGATGCTGGTGCTGTGCCAGTCGGATCATCGTTCCAGGAAAGGACGGACATAGAACAGCGATGGCTCAGGTGATGGCAGTCGTGTCAGTTTGCGATAAGACATGACAAAATTTATCAATCCTTTACCTGTAGAGTGAATCGTTTCCAGCCCTTGTTTCATTTCTTCATTTTCTGCTCCGGGAAGAGCCAGCAGCGTTTCGCTGAGGGAAGTCACCGGGGTCAGGGAGTTCATAATTTCGTGTGTCAGCACGCGGGTAAGGCGTATCCATGAATCTATTTCCCGTTCATCCAATTCCCGATTGATATCACTCAAGGCAATAATGCGGAGTTCCTCGTCTTGATACGGATGCCGGACACCCGTAAGGCAAGATGCACCGTTCCCCGTTCCGTATTGAACTGAATTTGCAGCTTGTCACCCGGAACTGCTTTTTCCAAAGCAGTCATCAGTCGTCCGAGATGCGGGAGAGTTGTTTGACATGAGTCAGAACATCCAGCCCCAACAGATTCATGGCCTCTTTGTTCTTTTGATAAACGGAGCCTTTGCTGTTCAGTACCACTATGCCGGTTTCTACAAAGTCCATGATGAGCTCATAATACTTCTCGCGTTGTGCCGTTTCCTGTTTTACATTGTACAAAATACGTGCGATACGGTTCAGCATGACATTGACCATGGAAGAATCGCCAGGGGAGGCATGTTCGTAAAAACGAACAGCGGGGTCGTCGTTTCGATGGCGTCGAGCAGAAAGGCTATCTTCCGGGTATTAAAAGTGTACAGGCGGTAAAACCAGCCTATGGAAACGAGGAATGAAGGTACGATTACGCATAGCCACAACCAGTTGCGCTGCTGGATTAGTAAGGTGCAGGCAATGGCTAGAACCAGTACGGTAAATAGGCGGAAGAAGAATTGTTTCACAGCTTAATTATTTATTATTTCGTTTGAATGTTCCTTTAGTTCCTGTTTAAAAATAGATTATTGTTATTTGTTTTGTCATCCTGAACCATCGTGAAGAATGAGATGAGATAATAGGTCATAATCCGAATTTTTTCATCTTATTATAAAGCGTCTGCCGGGTAATTCCCAACTGTGCCGCTACAGCCGAGAGGTTTCCGTTGCATTTCTCTATCGCTTTCTGAATCATTTGCAATTCCATCTCTTCCAGTGTAGAGACACTTGTTTCTGTCGCAGGAGCCGCTATTTTTCGGGGAAAATGAAAATGTTCCTCACTCAATATACCATCTTCATTGATAATGACCGCTTTCTCTACGGCATGTTCCAGTTCGCGTATGTTTCCATACCACGGATATGTCCGTAACTTTCTTGCGCACCGGTAGAAAGAAGGATATTTCCTTTGTCATATTGTTTGCAGAACCGGTCTATAAAGCGTTCGGCCAAAGGGATAATATCTTCTTTGCGTTCCCGCAGAGGGGGAATCTCGATGTGGATGGTATTGATGCGGTAAAGCAAATCTTCGCGGAATTTGCCTTTGGCCACCATCTCTTCCAAATTACAATTGGTGGCGCAAATCAAACGTATGTTGACAGGTATCGGTTCGTTGCTTCCTACTCGCACCACGCTCCGGCTCTGAATGGCGGTGAGTAGTTTGGATTGCAGGTGATAGGGCAGGTTGCCTATTTCGTCCAGAAACAAAGTCCCTTCATGGGCGGCTTCAAATTTACCAGCACGGTCGGTATGGGCATCGGTAAACGAGCCTTTTTTATGGCCGAACAGTTCGCTTTCGAACAGGGATTCGGTGATGGCACCCATGTCCACTGTTATCATATCCCGCCGGTATCGGTTGGACAAGGCGTGTATTTCCCGCGCCAGCATTTCTTTTCCTGTGCCGTTCTCTCCTGTAATCAGAATATTGGCATCCGTTTGCGCCACTTTCTCTATCAGCGTCCGCAGTTGCTTCATGGCATTGCTTTCTCCCCAATACATAGAAGATACGGTTTTAGGGATTTCCGCTCTCTTCTTGTTCTTGGAGGAATTGCGGCAGGCAGACAGCAAGGTTTCTATCAGCCGGGCATTGTCCCAGGGTTTGACGATGAAGTCTGTCGCTCCTTCCTTGATGCCGCGCACTGCCAGGTCTATGTCAGCATAGGCTGTGAAAGTACTACGGGCAGGGAGGGGTGTATTTTCTTTATCTCGTGTAACCAGTACAGACCTTCATTCCCGGTATTCAGTCCGCTGCTGAAATTCATATCCAGCAGCACCACTTGCGCATTTTCTTCACGTAACGCAGCGGGCAGTGTGATGGGTGAGGGCAGTGTGACGATATGTTCGAAATGATTTTCAGCAATAGCTTTACTGCCGACAGCACTCCTTTGTTATCATCTATCACAATGATGGTTCCTTGTTTGCTCATAAGTCGTTGTAGCTTCTTTTTCCTTTAAAGATATCTTTAGTTGTGCGTTTCATGCAAAGGTACTATCTCTTCACACACTCTCATTTCCATTCCTTTATAGACCACTACTATTTTGTGTAGCTGTGTGGTGCCCACAGCATTCTTCACCCGGTCGGAATCAGCATAACGATTTGCCTGAGCGATCCCTTCCAGCCTCAGTTCTTCCACACGACTTTCAGAATCTTTGTATTTGGCATATTTCAACTCTATGATATAACTGTGCTTCATGTCCGGATAGATTTCCAGCAAAGGACACAGGAAAAGATCAGCGTATCCTTCTTGTGTATCCGCTTCGGAAATAGGACGGTAGAAGCGGTTTTGCGCTGTCATGGCCAGTGTGAATCCATGTACGAAAAACTCTCCTTTCTGTTTGTCGCGTTGTGAGGCGTAGCGTTTCAGACAGTCGGCTATGTAACCGAAGTAGGCCTGCCAGTTACCATCGTATGCCAAAGCCGAGGCCAGTTCGTCTTTCTCATAACTGCTGAAACTAAGGTCGGCCTCATTGTATGTATTCAGCAAATAGGTGTATAGTTGCTCTTCCACTACCTGATTGGGAATGGTGAGTTTGTTTTTTCCTTTATGCATTCCACTGATGGTAAGCATGCCGAAATAATAGAGCAGACTCACGAAATTGTCCGGATCGACAATATTCGCAGCCGGAAAGCTATCCTTCAGTTCTCCGGTGATATATCCTTGACTTACCAGGGTTTGTATGATGGAGGCATCATGAGCAAACTCCTTGTCCTTGCGAATCAGCATCCGGAGTTTTTCGTAGTCTATGCGTATGTTGCTTTCTATCATTTTCTGTGGTGCTTTGCCACGCAGAATATAGTTCTTGACAAAATAGAGAACCATGTTGGAATTGTACAGGGTAGTTTCTCCGTAGCATTCCGGTGCGAAGCAGTAGTTGTCATACCACGGCTTCATGATATCTATCAGTTGGCCGACGGTATGGTTGAACGGACTGTTTGTGGAATAATACGTCAGCATCTCACGCACTTCTTTTTCCGTGAACCCTGTCATTTCGTTGAACTCCGGTGAGAGGGAGTAATTGGTACCTATATTGAATCCGCTGGTGAGATCATCCATGGTTACGGGGCTTACTCCGGTAATGAAGCAACGCTTGATGCAGGAATCAGTTCCGGCTTTCACTTTGTTGAAGAATGCGCGCAGGTAACCCTCTTTGTGTGTCTCTTCAGTGTATCGGTGCAGGCTTTCGGCATCGGAGAGAATGGCATTGGTAAAGTGGTCATACTCATCGATAAAAAGATAAATTTCTGCTCAGTCTTGTTGCACTCCGTAAACAGATATTCCAATTGTTCTATCGCTCCTGATTTTTCATCCAGCTTCTCCTTGATACCTTGTGGGAGATAGTCGGCATAGATATCGCAGAAATAGTCGAACATGGTCTGGCAATGTGCGTCCATCCCTTGACGGTAGTTGTGCAATTCCCCGCTGATACCGGAAAATTGAGTTTCAGCACCAGATAGGTGTTGCGGTCCGGCGTGGGGTGCTTTCCTATGTAGAGGTCTCCGAACAGGGCGTCAAACTTATCGCGGGTGCGTACATCATAATAATGTTGCAGCATGCTCAAGGTCAGACTTTTGCCAAATCGCCGGGGACGGATGAAGAAGAAAAACCGGTCCGACTGTTCTATCAGTGGGATGAAGGCGGTTTTGTCCACATAATAATAATTGTCGAAACGGATGTCTGCAAAGTTCATCATACCGTATGGCAATCGTTTCCTGTTTGAAGGTGCATATTCCATTAGTTATATTGTTTTTTTATGAATAAACTCTGGTAAAAGAGATATGTATAGCATACAAAGATACTTTCTTTTCCCTGCTTCTCCAAAAAACAAAGGTTCTTTCTTTTTGGTAACATGGAGGAAGCTGTCCGATAGGTATCCGCCAATCTTTTCTTTCAGAGAAACTTTTCAATTTCATGAATTGTTCTATTATAAAATAGCATTTCAAATGAAAACATTTATATTAAGCATAATTGTAACCATGATTACATCGGTAGCTGGTGCACAGCAAAAAAGTTTTTATGACTTTACGGTCAAGACTATTGACGGGAAGGACTTGCCACTTTCCACGTTCAAGGGTAAGAAAGTATTGGTAGTCAATGTGGCATCTAAATGCGGTTTCACTCCCCAATACGCCAAGTTGGAGGAGTTGTATGAGAAATATGGAAAAGATGATTTTGTCGTTATCGGATTTCCTGCCAATAATTTCCTGCATCAGGAACCCGGAACGAATGAAGAAATCAAGGAGTTTTGTACGTTGAATTATGGAGTGACTTTTCCTATGATGGCTAAAATATCTGTAAAGGGGAAAGATATAGCTCCCCTTTATCAATGGCTTACGCATAAAAGTGAAAACGGGGTTTCGGATGCTAAGATAGGGTGGAACTTTCATAAGTTTCTGATTGATGAAATGGTAGATGGGTTGCCTCAATCGGCTCTACTACCAGTCCGCTTTCACAGGAAATTGTAGGATGGATTGAAGAATAAAATGACCAGAAGATAAATAATGCCCTATTGTTATTGCACCAGCTTTCCGTTTTTCAGTTCCGACATCAGCAGGTCATAGACGTATGCCGGGCTTTCGATATACAGGCCGGTGGAGAAGTCTTCCAGTTTGACGAATGTCTCCGAATTGTGGAATGTGGAGATGGCTTCCTGCAATCCATATCATTACGTTCCACCAAGTAACGGACTACATCGGCGGATATTCCTTCAAAGAGGAATTTTGCGGTATTCGTGTTCATAGTCGTTTCAGCATTTTAATCGCTGCCTCTGAGTGAAAGAAATATTGTGAAGTCACTTTCGAAAATGTCAGTTCGTGCAATAGTTGTTCTTCGTTAATAAAATTCTCGGTGTATAAACGTAGCAAGCGCGCAATGGTATCATCGGCAACAGGGCCAATTACGATATCGTAATCGTGGCAAGGCTGAGTAGTGTTTATATCGCGGTTCGACATGACAAAACGTGCCCATTCCCAGTCTGGCTCCTTGAAAACCTTGACTTTCAATTCGCTCGACTGCGCTTCTTCAAGGTCAAACTCAAACATAGTCAGAGTGGGGTTTCCGCTGAACATCCGCGCTGTTCTTGCGGCCATCCTTTGGGCCTGTTCCCTAATGTCGGTCAGGTAAAATCCTCTGCCGAAATCCTTATAGGGGCGGCATCTGTTGAGGTCGATGCCGTCGATTGCCGTATTTGAACCGTGGTAAAGTATCATCGCAATGTTCCTCCATTGTTTTGGCAGACGATGGTCAGGTCATCCACACAGTCGTTAAAAGAAAGCGTGTGTTCCACATCGTAAAATTCGGTGAGAAAATCAATGCCTTTGAAACGTCTGATATAATTGCTTGCCTCCCGGATTGTCAAATCGTGACGGCGCGCAAATTCGACAATGACCGTCATCACATAATCGATTAGGTTCTTGTCCGCTTTCTTTTTGGACTTGAGCGCCACTATCGGTTCGACACCCAACGCCTCCGCTATGCGGTTGACAGTGCCAAAATTAACACACAGACCGTTTTCCACTTTGGAAACCATTGCTTTTTGGACGCCAATCATCACCCCGACTTCTTCTTGTGTCAATCCTTTGTTTTTCGGCATTGGGCCAAAAGTTCTCCTATTTTTTGCAAATTCGTATTCATACCACAAAAATAGATAAAGTTTCTTGTGTAGGAAACTTTTTAACTACAAATATATTCTTTAGATAATTATTATCTTTCCAATTAAATGGCAGCTCTGCTCTGACACGCAAGAACCCGTGTGCCGGATGATGATTGTTAGGAAAACAGGAGGGAAATCAGTTCCTTTGTACATCATAGGTTATGGAACGGTGGTTCGAAAAGAGTTGTCGCTATTTTTTTGCTTATTTATTTGTGGGGATAAATATTTATCCCTATATTGTATTAGTAAAATTAAAAATATCATGGAGAATGATTATTAAACTGAAAGTTATGGATACAATAAAAGACATTTGGTTTGATGCTAACCGCATTTATATGAAAACGGATGGTGGAGAAACTTTCAGCCGTCCCTTAGAGGCATTCCCTTTGCTGAAGGATGCAAGTGACAGAGAGCGCCTTGATTTCAAGATAGGAAAGTTTGGTGACGATGTTCGTTGGGAATCATTGGATGAGGATATTCATATATCCAGTTTTTCGATACAGCGGAGCCGGATTATGAAAATGAGATAGCAATGATATTTAAACGTTTCCCTCAACTAAATGTGTCAGAGGTTGCACGTAGTATGGGAATAAACAAGAGTCTTCTTTCCAAGTATATCTATGGTATTAAAAAGCCGAGTGATATAAGGAAGATGCAGATTAAAGAGGCTCTCCATCTTTTGGGAAAAGAATTACTTGCCGTTTGATTAATCTCTTAATAATAGTTTAGGTGTGATTCCATTTGGTTTCACGCCTTTTTTATGTTAATTTTTCCACAATCATAGTTTCAACAGAAAGATAATTAAATATAAGGAAGATATGGCTAGAATAAACAAATACGGCTATGTTGCTGCGTGACGTTTTTGCATCCGTCAGGGAGATGCGGTGAACAAGCCAAATTCATACCAAGAACCGGGCAAGCATATGATGCAGGCAGGGTAGGCATGTACCGAGTACCAGGTAGCCTTGTTTGCTGTATCTTATATCTTACCATCTGGGCGATGATGCGTCCGGAAGAATTTGTATCAAGGTAAGTATACCGATAATCTGTTTCTTGTTTGTTTTTGAGTAATCAAGAAACATCACTAAAAATAGCGGAATATATTTTCGTCCTATTTATTAAATTGCTATCTTTGCCACGTTTCCACGCCGGTACTTCCGCAAGGAAGTTAGGGAGGTGGGAAATATACATATATAGAAAAGACGTTTACTTGACGTTTTGTTCTTGACGCTTCGAAAATTTGCACCTTTGAAATTGCTGTCAGAGACAAAGCAACAGTGGATGTCTGCGGGGTATGTTTATATCCTTGGTGCGCTTTTGTTGGTCAAAGGTGTATTCAAGTGTTGTTATACATATCGGCGTGGGCTTCTGCGTTGCTCGTTCAGACAGCAATGGGCAGTGCAAAGCCTTCGAAGTGTGGGACGAGTAACAGGTACAGATTCCCGCGCTTTTTTTATATATAGGTATTACAAATTTCTGATTTAACATATATGAACCGTCCGGTTCGGGAATCTGCGGAAGGTTATCGGTTGACCCGACAGGCTGCATCTACATCGTGCGGATTTCCATCCTCCATTTGTTGAAATAGCTTTTCCAGTCAACTTAATCACAAGAGGCCGATTCCTCTTGTATTTTACGAAACTTCTCGTAATTGATTGAATTGCAGATAGATATCTGTGCTTCAAAGCTCCATAACTATGCTTTCAAGTGAAAAAATGCAATGGTTTGCCATGCGTGCCACCTATCGCCGGGGGATGCAGATCAAGGCTTTGTTGGATAAAGAAGGAATCAACAACTTCATCCCCATGCGTTACGAAGTTCGTATAAGGAACGGGCGCAAGAGGCGTGAACTGGTTCCCGTTATCAGTGATCTGATATTTGTTCATTCCGTCCAGTCCGAACTTCAGAAGGTGAAGTTCAAACTTCCGTATTTTCAATATATGATTGATATCCGCAACGGGCAGAAAATCATTGTGCCCGATGATCAGATGAGGCAGTTTATCGCTGTGGCTGGAACGTATGACGAGCATCTTATCTTCTTCAGTCCCGATGAGGTGAACCTGCGTAAAGGTACGAAAGTCCGTATTACGGGTGGTGACTTCGAGGGCTACGAGGGGGTGTTTGTAAAGGTGAAAGGTGCGAGAGACCGTCGTGTGGTTATCAGTCTGCAAGGGGTGATAGCCATGGCCATGGCGACGCTTTCGCCGGACTTGATAGAAGTGATAGAAGAGCCAAAGAAGAGATGACTTCATTTGCTACGTTAAACATTGTTATCCCTTGATTAATGGGGAAGTAAATGATCTGATAATATAAATCTTATGTATAATAATGTGTAGAACCACATTCATGCCGTCAGGCATCCGGCTCCAGCAGCTGATTCAGAATCAGTATAAGGAAATTTTAGCCAGGGAAAAGAATAATGATAAATTCATTCATCTGTATGACATTGGTGCGTATTGGGTGGCTTTCGAGCGTTCCGCCTGTAGGTTGAGCGGTTTGTTTTCTAAAAGTGAGCTGACTTTGTTTCGTGTCCCGGATTGTGTGGAATATGTGGTGATGGCTTCTGTTCCTGCCGATGAGGCGGAGGGCTGTTTGGGTGAGTACATCATTTTGCACGATGGAATTTACCGGAAAGTGTGGTCGGAGCATGTTTTGCCGATGGGGGATTATCGTCATTGGCATGAGATGGCTGTGAGGTCTGTTTTGTTGTAAAGAAAAGTATGCGGACTTCGTGGACCAAGTAAGTGGTGTTACTTTGCTTACGAAGATATCTTACTTTTTTCAATGGAATATGGTCATTCGTCATGCTCTATAGGGAATACCCTGAAAAATCCTTCAAAAGCTTCAGCCTGCTCGCAAACGCCCTACCCGTGGGCATTCCGGCTGAAGGATTGGGTTCAGGAATCCTTCAGTTGGGGGTTGGAATGTTTCAGCCGAACTGATCTTCCTCCGATTCTTAGGGAATCGTTTTTCCTGAAGGATATTTTCCGGCTGAAACATTTCACAATGCATATCCTTCAGCCGGAATGCCGACAGGCAGGGTGTTTGCGGAGTGGCTGAAAGATCTGAAGGAAAAAAAAGGCGTTTCGGCATGTAGATACCGTTATGGAAAAAATAACAGGTCAAATTTTTAAAAGCTCTTGTTCTTTCAATGAAAACGTCCTGTTCTTTTTTTAAAGACCTTGTTCTTTTCGGAAAAGAACAGGATCTTTTAAGGGTTAGTAACGTGTATGCCGGAAGGTTGGTAACGTGTCACCCCACACGTTACTAATGTGTGGGGTGTAAGATTAGTAATGTTGCAGGTGGAAGATATATATCTTTCAAGTGATTTGAATATATTAATAGAATTAGGATACATATTACGGGACTTGTCTATTATAGACATAATATTTTAATGTGCTTTTTTATAATTGAAAATGTCTGCTTTATCTCAGCAAAATAATAAAAGAATAGCTAAAAATACTCTATTACTTTATTTTCGTATGCTTTTCAGTATGGGAATAGGTTTGTTTACAAGTCGTATTGTACTTGAAAGTTTGGGAATAGAGGATTATGGCATATACAATCTTGTTGGTGGTATTGTTACAATATTTGCTTTCTTAAATTCGGCTATGATTGCAACTTCACAACGTTTTATTTCATATGAGTTAGGAAAGGGAAATTTACATAAACTTAAAGATGTTTTTGTACGACTTTAACTATACACATAGCTATTGCGTTTATTATTGTTGTTTTATCGGAAGTAATAGGAGTTTGGTTCCTCAATACCAAACTGAATATTCCATCAGATAGAATGATGGCTGCCAATTGGACACTCCAATTATCTATATTCGTATTTGCTGTGAATGTAATCAGTGTTCCTTATAATGCTTCTATTGTGGCACACGAAAAAATGAGCGCATTTGCATATATTAGTATCTTCGAAGTTAGTTTGAAGTTAGCAATAGCCTATTTGCTGTTATTTATATCTTATGATAAATTGATTGTATATTCAATTTTGGTATTTTGCGTTGCATTGCTTTTACGTTCCTTATATTGCTTTTATTGTAAAAGGCATTTTGAGGAGTGTCATTATACTTTTAGCTTTAATATTGAACAATTTAGGGAAATGTTTGCCTTTGCTGGTTGGAGTTTGGTTGGGAATTTAGGATTTTCTTTTAAAGATCAATTATCTAATATTCTCTTGAATCTATTTTTGGTACAGTTGTTAATGCTGCACGCGGAATATCAGTTCAGGTAGGTTCGCTAATAAATAGTTTTTCTGCTAATTTTATGATGGCGATGAATCCACAAATAACAAAATCGTATGCAGTAGGAGACTTATACAGATCTAAAGAGTTAGTATATGCAGGTTGTAGATTTTCATTTTATTTGTTAGCTGTCATTTCCCTGCCTATAATGATTAATATTACCTATATATTAAATTTATGGTTGGTAGAAGTTCCACAATATACGGATATTTTTCTGATATTAACGATTGTATGCAATCTTTTGTATGCTATATCTAGTCCATTAACAACAGCCATGCAAGCCACGGGAAGAATCAAATGGTTTCAAGTAATAATTTGTATTGTTATGCTGACAGAATTACCGATAGCTTATTTATTGTTATCAATTGGATATCCGCCATATTCAGTTCTCTATGCATCATTATTTGTTACATTATTGGGGGTACTTATTCGGATAGTTTTAATAAGTAGAATCTTGCCCATCTATGAAATTAGATACTATGTGACACATATTTTTAGCAAAAATATACTTATTGTGTTTATCACCTATTGTATAGCTTATATCTTACATAAAAAGATGGAACAGGATAGTTTTTTACAGCTGTTCTTTCAGTTTTATATTAGAACTTATTTTATTTTCTCTTGCCTATTTATGCGGTCTTTCATCAACAGAAAGATATGTGGTAAACCAAAGTTAGTGACCATTTTAGAATCAAAGCGGAGAAAAAATAAACAAAAAAATGATTTAATATTTAGTTTGTATTAGTGCGTATGGAAATAGAAATTAATTATTCTTTTATAATACCTCATAGGAATGTACCACATCTTCTTCAACGATGTATTGATTCAATTCCCAAACGTGATGATATCCAAATAATTATAGTTGATGATAATAGTGATCCTAAGATCGTGAATTTGAGTGTTTTCCAGGCTTAAATGAAAAATGTGTTGAGGTTTATTTTACAAAAGAAGGGAAGGGAGCGGGATATGCCAGGAATATAGGATTGACTTATGCAAAGGGAAAATGGTTTTTGTTTCCTGATGCAGATGATCATTATACAACAGATTTAATGAACGTTTTGGATAAATATGTGAATAGTAATTATGATATAATTTATTTTGCCTGTGATCATATCATAGAAAAGACCATGGAACATTGTGATAACATTATCTCTATACAAATAAAATCTTATCTAGAAGGACATAAAGACATGATAAATAATATACGGTATTATTTATGGGCTCCATGGAATAAAATGATAAAAAAGGAACTTATTTGTGAGGATGTAGAATTTGAGGAAATTGAAAAGGGAAATGATGCTTTATTTTCTGTAAGAGTTGGATATAGATCAACTAATATAAAAGTTATTAAAAATAAAATATATGTTTATTATACACGGGAAGGAAACATATCTACATCTAAACTAACATTTGATAAAATGTATAGTCTATTTACTAGTAGGTATAGAATTTACCAATATTTGTGCTATGGTAAAATAAGAAGATATAATACTGCACTTTGGAGTTGTTTCCGATTAGCTTTAAATAATAGGGATATTCTTTTTGCAATTTTTTTTGTGCTGTCAATTCCCTTGTATAGATTCAATCCTGTAAAAGAGAAAAAAAAGGCCTATTCTATGTTCCTAATAGACAATAAATAATAAAAGATGCCATCTGTTCTTCTATTCATCTACTTTTGTTTCGTTCTTCTTAAAGATGTGAAAAAGGTATCATACAAATAGTTGTTATTTTGCAGATATTCATATATTTAACTCTGTGGAATACTAGTCTTCGCCTGATTTATCCGACATCTGTTGTGGCTATTTGTATTTTTGTTTATCGGAAATGCAGAAAAAGAAGATTAGTTATATATAGATCAAAAAAAGGAAAATATCCCATATCGTTAATTCTTATTTCAGTCTTAACTTCAATCAGCTATTTAATTTCTAATTATTTGGCATTATATCCTCCTGATAACATGCTGACCTTTGCTAACATATATTTCTTTTTCATTTTACCCGTGTTTTTATGGTATTCATTGGATTCTAGAAAATATATGATATATTGTTTGCAACTTCTTAGTGGATGTATGTTATTTGCCTGTGTTTATTCTATTATAGAAGTTCTTTTTAATAAGAATATTATTCAGGACGTATTGCTGAGCTTATTTGATGTACATGGATATATAGCCCAAGGTGCGGAAAGATATGGTTTTAAACGAAGTAATTCTATATTTTCTTATTATCAGCCTTTTGCTTTATATTGTTGTATGTGTTTTTATCTTTACTTTTTTGTAGTCGGTATTATAATTATCCATTGAATAAAAATAAAGTAACAAAGCTATTATATTTCCTTCCATTATGCACTATTCTTACAGGGACTAGGGCTGGGTATGTTGCCATTCTTATTGGTATACTGCCTTATTTATTGAGTGTAAATATTTTTAGGTATAAAGTTTTTTTATAGAATAGTAGGTGTGTTTTTTAGTATCATGTTTTGTTTTTTTGGAAATTCTATTTTTACTCTTATTTATTCTACTTTATTTGCTAACAAAAATGGACGTAGGTAGTAGCAGTGGTATGAGACTAGAGCAATGGGGATCTATTTTATGGGCTTTTGAGCAAAATGAATTATGGGGAAATGGGAGCTCATATTTGTGGAATGTTGCCACACAGAATAATTATGAAATATTAGGTGCTGAAAGTATTTGGTTTTCTTTATTGATAGATTATGGAATAATGGGTGGCTTAATGTTTATTTTTCTTGTATTAGTATGTTGTTTTTTGATTTATAAATGTCAGAAAACTGCTGTGCTTTTTCCTGTTATATATTTTGTTTTTTTATCTCTATCTGCTCCGATTGATGAAAATATAAATATTCTGATGACTTTGTTGTTATCTTTTTAAGAATGGACTATTGGAGTCGAGATTCTGAATTAAAGTGGTGTAATATAGTTATATCATCTACTCATAGGTGAACAAATGGAAGTATTGAAATGAAATTTTTTGTTTTTGGTGGAGGATTAGGTAACCAACTTTCCAGTATAGTTATTATAGATATTTGAAGAAGAAATATCCTTCAGAAAGAATTTTGGGAATATATCCTGATAGTTTAAAGGCACATAATGATAGAGATTGATAAATGGTTTGATATAGAATTACCTCCAACTTCTTATTTATATAATAAATTGGGCATTCTTCTATATCGTGTGAATCGCTTTTTATATAATCATGGCTATAGATTGTTATTTTGTAATAGGGTTTATCCTCAATCTATGAAACATTTTTTCAATGGGGAGATTGGCAAGATTATTCTATTATAAAACAAATAAATATTTTTGAATTTCGCTCGGAACTTCCTATAGGAAAGGAAAACATGGAATTTCTTAAAAAAATGGAGACCTGTAATTCAATCTCAGTGCATATTCGTCGTGGCGATTATTTGAAAACAGATTTAATACATATTTATGGTGGTATATGTACATCGAAATATTATCGGGAAGCAATTAAATTCATGGAACAAGAGGTGGAAGAACCGTTTTTTTCTTTTCTCTGATGATTGTTTATATGTGGAAACAGAATTTGCTGATATAAGAAATAAAATAATCATATCACATAATAGAGATGATCGCAGCTTCTTTGATATGTACCTGATGGCTCATGCTAAAAATATGATTTTGGCAAATAGTACCTTTCATGTTGGGCAGCTTATTTAAATAGGACAGCAAAAATAATTATAACTCCAGACCGATGGGTGAATACTGATTTTTCAAAATTAGAAGCTTTGCCAAATGAATGGATAAAAATTCGTGTATAATTTATAGGCAATGTTCAAATGCTCTAAGTAACATATTAATAGGTTTTTATATTAAATATTCATTGTACAATTCAATATATGATAAAATTATCATCTATAACAGCGCATATATTAGATATTTGGCATCGCCGAAACAGCAGATCGTACATTGCTCATCTGCGTTCACTGGGTATAAGAATTGGTGATGGTTGCATTTTTAGAGATCCGCTGACTACGAGAATCGATGTTTCAAGGCCAGCCTTGGTTTCCATTGGTAGTAATGTTGATATGAATACATATTTCCAGATATTGACGCATGATTGGGCTAGCTTTGTTTTTAGGAATAAATATCATGATTTTGTGAATTCTTCAGGAAGAGTGGAAATAGGTTCGAATATTTATATTGGCACAAATGTCATTGTATTACGTGGTGTTACTATTGGTGATAACTGTGTTATAGGTGCTGGCAGTGTTGTAACACATGATATCCCTGCCAATAGTGTAGCGGTAGGAGCTCCTTGTCGTGTAGTGTGTTCATTAGATGAATATTATCAAAAACGGAAAGTCAAAGGATTGCAGGAAGCTGTGGAACATGTTAAGGCTTTTCAAAAGAATTTTGGTCGAGATCCTTTGCCTCATGAATTATATGAAGAATTCATCTATTTTGTAGATGCCTCAAATGTAGAGGAATATGAACGTCAAGGTGTGCCTGTTCGGTCTCAGTTAAGTATAGCTTATGGTGATTGGTTATCTACTCATAAGGCGAAATTTTCGTCTTATGATGATTTTATTCAATATGTAAATCAAAAAATGAATGAAACAGCCGAAAGTTAGTATAATAGTCCCTGTTTATAATGTGGAGAAATATCTTGATCGTTGCATGCAATCGCTTCTTGGGCAAACGCTGAAAGAATTAGAAATTATTCTAGTGGATGACGGTTCACCGGATAATAGTCCTGCATTATGTGATAATTATGAATCAGCGTCAGATAATTTGCATTGGCCGATTATCAAGGTGATTCATAAAATTAATGAAGGTCTTGGCTTTGCCCGTAATTCAGGGTTGGAGATAGCTACTGGTGAATATATAGCATTTCTGGATTCCGATGATTTTGTAGATGTGAATATGTATGAACAGTTATATTTAAAAGCAAAGGCCAAGGATATTGATGTTGTTTATTGTAATTGCAATATTTATAAAGATAAAAAGCATATTTATCCTCGAAAAGATGTAGAGGAGGAGGTTATCTTCAGAGGGCGTGAAGCTGTTGATGATTTTTTGCTTGATATGATAGCTCCATTGCCTGAATATCATCATGATGTTCGCTATATGATGTCGGTGGGGCATGCTATATATCGTCATAGCATTTTTATGGAGCATAGAGTACAGTTTGTGTCTGAACGTGAATTTGTGAGCGAGGATATTATTTTTGATATTGATTTTCTTTCACATGTAAGGAGTGTATGTTATCTGCCTGATTGTTTGCACTATTATGTTGTAAATCCATATTCGCTTTCTCATACTTATGATGATGCCAAATACCATAAAATGGTAAATTTATCTCGGATAATAAAAGAGCGATTGGCAAAAATTTACTCTGAAGAGAAATATTATTTGCATTATCTTCGCTCGGTATTTTTTCTTCTTCGTAATACTGTAATGCGTATGGTGTTAGCTGGTGAAACAGATCAGAAGATCAAAAGAATATTAGAAGAAAAACTATATCAAGAATTATTGTCTAATTATCCTTATCAACGAATGGATTTAAAGCATAGAATAGTATTTTTTTATTGAAATATAAATGCATTTTATTATTAAAGATACTGTTTAAATCTGTTAAATCTTAGTCAGAACCCCAAATATTAATCAGCGAGATTTCCCTATTTATTAGGTCTCTAATCAATTGAGGCTATATATGGATCATAAATTGAAATATATATTAACGTGAGTTCGAAATAAGAATAAATATATTTCACTTATAATTAGAAACATAGCGATAAAAGTATTAAATTTATAGTGCTGAATTATAACATTTAAACGATTACCACTATGTTTCCAGCAGTCTAAAGTTACAGAAGATTTATTGTATGGCCGATGATTTTTGCAAGGAATTTACAT
>ENA-OQHP01000023-OQHP01000023.1-human-gut-metagenome-genome-assembly--contig:-NODE-23-length-49332-cov-2.507794_pt1 | contig 49332 bp, 72 predicted proteins | sample MGYA00242563_ERZ504717 | MGnify/ENA primary metagenome ERZ504717 (study PRJEB26092, sample SAMD00036212) | human gut metagenome | host: Homo sapiens | study: EMG produced TPA metagenomics assembly of... | reverse complement strand
TTTGTTGTTGACGACACTATAATTAGGGGTTATAAATATTGGCCTGTACGAAAAATAGGGGTGCGGTTATGAATACTATGTTAGGTATATGTATTATAAAAAAGGACGGTACTTTAGAACCCTTTGACGAACAGAAGATTGTAGCAGCTGTTACTAAGTCAGCAGCTAGAGTTATGTATAAGTTTAAGGCTGAGGAATATGATAGAATTGTAGAATGGGTTAAGTCACATTTACTTGAAAGTGGATTGAAAAATGTTCCTATTCAGACTATGCACAATTTAGTGGAAAGTGCTTTAGAGGATATAAAGCCTGAGGTTGCAAAGAGTTATAGAGATTACAGAAATTATAAAATTGATTTCGTAAAAATGCTTGATGATGTTTATAGAAAAGCTCAGAATATTATGTATATTGGAGATAAAGAAAATTCTAATACAGATTCAGCACTTGTAGCAACAAAGCGAAGCCTTATTTATAATCAGTTAAACAAAGAACTTTACAAGAAATTCTTTTTGACTAATGATGAGAAGCAGGCAATAAATGACGGTTATATATATATTCACGATATGTCTGCTAGGCGTGATACAATGAATTGCTGCCTTTTTGATATGGGAAAAGTATTAAAAGGTGGATTTGAGATGGGTAATCTTTGGTACAATGAGCCAAATTCCCTTGCTGTTGCCTTTGATGTTATCGGTGATGTAGTTTTATCTACAGCAAGTCAGCAGTATGGTGGCTTTACAGTACCAGAAATTGATAAGATTTTAGCTCCCTATGCAGAAAAAAGCTATGCTAAGTATTATAATGAAATAAAGACTATTATGGAGGATATGAAGGGAAATGTACTTTCTCTTGATGACCTTAAATATATTGAAGAAAAAGCTATGAAAAAATCAAGAGAGATTTTGAACAGGGCTTCCAGGGAATAGAGTATAAACTTAATTCTGTGGGTTCTTCAAGGGGAGATTATCCTTTTATAACAATTACTTTTGGTCTTTCACAGGAACGATTTGGTAGAATGGCATCAATTACTGCCCTTGAGGTTCATTCAGGTGGACAGGGCAAGAATGGTAACAAAAAGCCTGTATTGTTCCCTAAGCTTGTATTCTTATTTGATGAAAACTTGCATGGTGACGGAAAGCCTTTGGAAGATGTATATAATGCAGCTATTGACTGTTCTTCAAAGACTATGTATCCGGACTGGCTTAGTCTTACAGGTGATAGTTATGTAGCAGAAGCCTATAAGAAATATGGCGTTGTAATTAGCCAATGGGTTGCAGAGCCTTCCTCTCTCTTTGGTTTGAAAGAGGTGGAATGGAACCTGCTGACGAAAACGATAAGCCGGTTGTAGTAGGTAGATTTAATATTGGTGCTATAAGTTTACACTTGCCTATGATTTTAGCTAAATCTAGGTCAGAAAGCAGAGATTTTTATGAGGTTCTCGACTATTATCTTGAAATGATTAGAAATCTTCACAAGAGAACTCTTGATTATTTAGGAGAAATGAGAGCATCTACAAACCCTGTTGCTTATTGCGAGGGTGGTTTCTATGGTGGAAATTTAAAGCCACACGATAAAATTAAGCCTGTTTTAAGAAGTAGTACAGCATCTTTTGGTATTACAGCTTTAAATGAATTACAGGAATTATACAACCACAAGAGTATTGTAACTGATGGTGCTTTTGCTCTTGAAGTTATGGAATACATAAATAACAAAGTAAATGAATATAAGCACGAAGATAATATTGCTTATGCTATTTATGGTACACCAGCAGAAAGCCTTTGTGGTTTACAGGTTAAGCAGTTTAGAAAGAAATATGGCATAATAGAAAATGTATCTGACAGAGCATATGTTTCTAACAGTTTCCATTGCCATGTTTCAGAAGATATTACACCAATACAAAAACAGGATTTGGAAAAGAGATTTTGGAATTTGTTAAATGGTGGAAAAATACAATATGTTAAGTATCCTATTAGCTATAATAAGAATGCTATAAAGGCACTTGTTAACAGGGCTATGGATTTAGGATTTTACGAAGGTGTAAATTTAAGTCTTGCATATTGTGATGATTGTGGACATCAGGAATTAGATATGGATGTTTGTCCTAAATGTGGTAGCCACAATTTGACTAAAATAGAAAGAATGAATGGCTATTTAAGTTATTCAAGAGTTGGTGGCGATACAAGACTTAATGCTGCCAAAATGCTGAAATTGCCGACAGAAAAAGTATGTAAAAATAGAGGATTAAAATGAAATATCATAATATAACCCATGACGATATGTTAAATGGTCAAGGGCTTAGAGTTGTGCTTTGGGTTAGTGGCTGTAATCATAGATGTGACGAATGTCAAAATCCTATTACTTGGGATGTAAATAATGGTGTTGAATTTGATGAAGATGCCGAAAAAGAACTTTTAGACGATTTAAAAAAGAATTATGTAGAGGGGGTTACCTTTAGTGGAGGCGACCCTCTACACACTCAAAATAGAGATGAAATAACTCGTTTAGCAAAGAAAATAAAAGATGAATTTCCATCTAAGGATATATGGCTTTACACAGGCTATTTATGGGAAGAAATAAAGGATTTAGAAATTGTAAAATATATTGATGTATTAGTTGACGGACCTTTCAAAAAGGAAGTTAAAGATGTTAAACTTCATTGGAAAGGCTCTGCTAATCAGAGAGTTATTGATGTAAAGAAAACCATAGATAGTGGAAAAGTCGTTGTTTTAGAGGATTAGGAGGATATATGGATAAGATTGTTTTTGCAAAGGTAAAGGAAAATGCACAGATACCAGCAAGAGATAGTTGGAATGCAGGTTTTGATATTTACCCTTGTTTTGAAGAAGAAAGCTTTATTATTGAACCACATACTACAGCTTTAGTTCCTACAGGTATAGCGAGTGCTGTTCCAGAAAATTACTACATTCAGATACAGGAAAGAGGTTCTACAGGTAGTAAGGGCATTAAGTATAGTGCCGGTGTTATTGATTCAAGCTATAGAGGCGAATGGTTCTTAGCTACTACAAATTACAAATAACAAGCCTATTCTTATTACTAAAATGGATATTGCATCACTTCCAGAAAATGTAAAAGAGCTTATTGAAAAGGCTTATATCGTATATCCATACACAAAGGCACTTTTCCAAGGTATAGTTCATTGTGTTCATAATGAGCTTTCAGTTGAAGAAATAACATTTGAAGAATTACAGAAGATACCATCACAGAGAGGCGATGGCAAGTTAGGTAGTTCAGGCAAATAGAAAAAAGCAGAGGTTTTGTTCCTCTGCTTTTTTAGTAGTAATAAATTCTATGGCTTGCTACAGATTACTTTACAACTTTAATTGAAATAGGGTTGTTGAGAGGTGGAAGACTATCTGTCATAACATCACTATATTCAACCTCAATTTCATTATCAACCTTAATATCAGTTATCTTAATTTCATTACCGTCTTTATCAGTTATTTTAGTATCATCGTTAGGGCATAATCTAACTTCGCCCATTACTTCATCATTGAAAAGAATTTCCTTATCGCCAATTTCAACTACCTTACCTGTAGCCTTAGCATCAACTTCTGTAGTTTCTTCAGTAGCTGTTTCGTCACTTTTAACAGAAGTAGTAGTTTCTGTACTATCTTCTGTTACTGTAGTAGTTTCAGTAGATTCTTCAGTAGAGCTTTCTTCTGTTTCATCGAAAATTACAATACCGTTGTCTGTATCATCTACAGTATAGCTAAAATATCGCTGAAAAGTTCAACAGGAACATAAGTAACAGAGTCAATGATAATAGGGGCTTGTCCTAAAGGCATAGGAGCTGTTTTGGCAAATGTGTAGCCGTCAACGCCTGTACGGAAAGTTACATAAAGTGGTAAATCTTCAAGAACAACAGACTTCTGTTCTGCATTCCATTCTACATTTAAGCCTAAAGCTGTTGCTACGGCACGAACAGGAAGTAAAGTTTTACCGTCTTGAGTAATTGCAGTTGCTGTAATTTTGTCGCCATTTACTGTAATATTTTTGGCAACTGAGGCTGTTGTGCCGGCAATAGCTGATACTGAACCAAGCATTGAAATAGCCATACCTAAAGCGATTGATTTCTTTATAGTTTTTTTCATATAAATTCCTCCTTAATGTTAATCAATTCATAATAATATACGAAGCTGTCTGTATTTTGTTTGCAACTTTATATTGCAATTATATTACAAAAGTATTATTATAGTTTATAGACAAAACAGAATGAAACAGGAGGTTTTGAAATGATAACAAAAAAGATGAAAGCACTTGTTGAGGGTGGTTCAGCCATAAGAGCAATGTTTGAAGAAGGTAAAAAATGATTGCTGAAAGAGGAGCAGAAAATGTATTTGACTTTTCTTTAGGTAATCCTTCAATCGTTCCTCCAAAGAGTGTAAAAGAAAGTATCATAGATATTGTAAATACAGAGCCTGAAATGGAACTTCACGGATATATGAACAACTCAGGTTATGAAGATGTAAGAGAGGCTATAGCCGAATTTACAAACAAGAGTTATGGTACAAACTTTACTAAGGCTAATATTGTTATGACAGTAGGGGCAGCAGGTGGTATAAATGTTACATTTAAGACTCTTGTTGATGATGCGATGAAATTATTTGTATAGCACCTTATTTTGGAGAATATAATAGCTACATTTCAAATGCCAATGGTGTAAGGGTAGTAGTAAGCCCTGATACAGAAACTTTTTCTATTAATTTTAAGGAATTAGAAGAAAAAATTTCTCCAAAGACTAAATTTGTTATTATAAATTCGCCTAATAACCCTACAGGTGCAGTTTATTCAGAAGAAGATATTAAGAAACTTGCTAGTATTCTTGAAAAGAAACAGGCTGAATATGGTACAGAAATTTACATATTTAGTGATGAACCATACAGAGAAATAGCTTTTAATAATACAGAAGTGCCTTATGTAACAAAGTATTATAACAATACCATTGTTGGCTATTCTTATTCAAAGAGCCTTTCACTTCCTGGCGAAAGAATTGGTTATCTTGTTGTGCCAAGTGAAATTGCAGACTTTGAAGATGTTATGAGTGGTCTTAATGTAGCTACAAGAATTTTAGGCTTTGTAAACGCACCAAGTCTTATGCAGAAAGTAGTAGCAAGAAATTTAGGCAAAACAGCTGACCTTGCTATATATGAAGAAAATGAAAAATTACTCTATAATGCACTTGTTGAAATGGGATATGAAATAGTTGAGCCAAAGGGTACTTTCTATATGTTCCCTAAATCTCCTATTGCTGATGATAAGCAGTTTTGTGCTGATGCTAAAGAATTTGGTCTTGTGCTTGTTCCAGGCTCAATTTCGGCTGTCCAGAGCATTTTAGAATAGCTTTCTGTGTAGATAAAGAAAAGATAGAAGCATCACTTCCTAGCTTTAAAAAGGCTATTGAAAAATATAAATAAATATTGATAAATAAAAATCTGTAGTAGGCTTATTGCTTGCTACAGATTTTATACAGAAATTAACCCTGTTAAATGTGGCTTGTAAACAAGGCATAGGATTTATTTATTTTTCATATTTATTATAAAAAAGGAGGCTAAAACTAGCCTCCTAAAAAAATAAATTATTTACTTAATAAGTCAATACCTTTTTCAATTCTTGCAATACTTTCTTCCTTGCCAAGAAGTTCAGCCAATTCACTTGCACCACATGGAGAAGTTGGTTCGCCAGAAGGGCAGTTCTTACAGGCCAGAACATTTGACCGTTCTTGATTTCCATTTCCTTTACAAGAGTAAGCATAGCATTGTAAATGCTGTCATTGTTCCATTCCTTTAATTCCTTGAGAACAGGAAGAACCTTTTTAAGATTTTCAAGACACATTTCTTCAGTAGTCTTCATTTTCTTGTGAACATAGAGAGCAGTATCATATTCTGGAAGTGTATCAATAAAGTCAACCTTTTCAGCAATTTCCTTTAATGTACCAATTCTTGTCTGAATGTATCCAGCAACCTTTTTAAGGTCAATACCTTCTGTCTTAATAGCAGCCTTTAATTCAGGTTCAGCTAATTCATAAAATTCATCAAAATCCATTTTCTTAATGTATTCGCCATTCATCCAAGTAAGCTTTACAATATCGAAAATAGCAGGAGATTTTGAAAGGCCTTCAATACTAAAGTTTTCAATAAGTTCTTCCATAGTAAAGATTTCCTGATTGATAGATGGTGACCAACCGAGGAGGGCAATGTAATTTACAATAGCCTTTGGTAAGTAACCCTTTGCAACTAAATCCTGAAAAGATGCGTCACCATTTCTCTTAGAGAGTTTGTGGTGCTGGTCCTTCATAACTGCTGGAAGATGAACATAAGTAGGAATATCCCAACCAAATGCTTCATATAAAAGGTTGTACTTAGGTGTAGAAGAAAGGTACTCAGCACCTCTTACAACATGAGTAATGTTCATTGCATGGTCATCAATAACATTAGCGAAGTTATAAGTAGGGTATCCATCAGACTTAATTAAAATCTGGTCTTCCATTTCAGAGTTATCAACAGTAATTGAGCCATATACCTCATCGTGGAAAGTAGTTTTACCTTCCTTGATTTTCTGTCTAATAACATAAGGTACACCGTTTTTAAGGTTTTCTTCGATTTCTTCCTTTGAAAGGTTAAGACAATGTCTGTCGTAGTGAACAATATCTTCGTGACCAGTATTAGTCTTGAGGGAATCAAGTCTTTCTTTAGTACAGAAGCAGTAGTAAGCCTCTCCCTTTTCAATTAATTCCTTAGCATATTTGATATAGTCATTCTTTCTTTCACTCTGAATGTAAGGACCGTATTCTCCACCTACATCTGGACCTTCATCATGTGTAATACCAGACATCTCTAATGTTTTGTAGATAATATCTGTAGCACCTTCAACAAATCTTTCCTGGTCAGTATCTTCAATTCTTAAAATAAAGCTACCACCGGCAGATTTTGCGATTAAAAATTCGTAAAGTGCTGTTCTTAAATTACCAATGTGCATATAGCCTGTTGGGCTTGGGGCAAATCTTGTTCTAACCATTTTTCAATACTCCTTTATATTATAATAATTATTTTGTAGTTTCTTCAGCAAAACTAGCTTGTTCAGAAGAATTAACACTATCTTCATCTGTATCAGTAGACTGACTGGCTAAAAGCTGTGTCTGAATATCTGTTAAATCTTGTAATGCAAAGTTGTGAGCAGGGTCAACAAACTGGTCATCATCGCCTGTTATTGTTTCAAGAGTAGCTGAAGTAATGTGCATAATTGAGTAATCAATCATAGACATTGCAATTCCGGCTTTTACTCTTGAATTAGGTGCTTTTGAAATGTTTTCTTCGTAAATCTTTAATTTATCTTTTTCTTCTTGTGTAGCATGAACATCATCATAAGCTTTGTAGCAAGCCTTTATAGACTGACTAACAAGAGTATCCATATTCTCAGCTTGTTTAGCTATAGCTGCCTTTTCAACATTAAGTTTGTGATAGCCATTATAAATGTTAAATCCTGACCATAGGACAAGTATAGCAAGTATACCAACATAAATATATTTTAAATGTATTTTCATAGCAAACCTCGTATATTACTGTATTTTATTTACATATTTAAGCTCTAAAAGTTTCTTTGAAATTCTTTTACCAATGGCTTCATTAGCTGTCTGATTAAAGTGTTCAGGGTCTAACAAGAACGCCTTTGGTATTTGACCATTAGCTGCCATTTTTTTATTTTCTTCGTTAAGCTTAAATTTATTATCCTTCAAAATTTGGTCGCTACATATGTAAGAATGTAGGTCAAGATACTTATTGCCAAAAGCAGCAGCAAGGGCTTGATTGTATTCGTTAACCTTTGCAGTATCTCCACTAACAGGACCTATAACAAGGAACTTATCAGTATTAAGTGCTTTCGCCATTTTTGATATATCTCAATCATTCTGTCTTTGCTTTCAAGCTTGTCTACACTACCTATAAAGAATATAGAAGTATCTTTATTTCTGATACCCATAGCTCTTGTCTGAATAGGTGTAGGCTGATATACAAAAGTTTCGTAGCCACTTTGTGAACGAGTGAAATAATATTTACCATTTATAGAAGATACAACACCTTCAACACCGTTTATTGTAACAGGGTTAAGACCACCGTTCTTTGAAAAGTCAGGTGTAAGCTCTGTACCATATTCATTTGTAAGAGTAATTTCAACGCTTTCTTTTTTTGCTGGAATATCACAAGGACCTACAATCATAGGTACACCACCCTGACGACCAGCAACCATTTCAATATTATCCTTATTACTTGCAACATTAAAAACATAAGTCTGACAAGCAGCAGCAATATAAGCACCAAAAGATGGTGTCTGCTGGTTAGCTGCGATGTTAAAACTATCGCCCCAACAAGAAATACCTACAATGCTTTTATCCTGAAAAACACTATTTTCCATATTAGGTGTCTGGTCTTCGCCGTATACATTTTTCTTAAAATCATCAACATGAGCATAAGCATTATAAAGTTGGTCATTTATTTTAGTGTTATTTTTTGTAATAGGAACAATAACTGAATGAAAAACAGAGGCAATAGCAACAATTACTAATAAAAGTATAGAAAGTACAACCACAGTTTTTTCTAAACCAATTCCCTTTAGATTTAATGAAATTGGAAAAATATTTTTTGATTTTGAATTATTTACTTTATTTTTATCGTCTGAATTATTCATTAGTCACCCTCCATAAAAATATCTTCTTTATTTTACACCATTGGCATAAAAAAGTCAATTATATAGAGGAAATAAGCCGTAAATTATACAAATATGACAAAGGATAATTGTAAACAAATTTAGTATATTTTAATCAAAAAATGAACTTAAATCTTTAAGTTAATAAATCAGCTTTTTTAACAAATTCTCGGATATTAATTTCCTTAATGTCCTTTTTACATATATCAGAATAAGGACAGTAAGTGCAAGCTGAATTTTTTGTGCTGTTTTTATTTTGCATAAAAGGACAAATAGGAATAAGTCCATTAACAATATTTTCGCCTAATTTCTTTAGATTGTTTGCATTAGAGTCTAATACTGTTTTAAATTCATCTTCATCAGAGATAGAAATGCTATAAATATTATCATTGTTACGGATTTCTGGGATTTATATACTTTATATTGTAAAAGTTATTTTTTTTCAGTATCTTTATTTCTAAGGTCTAAAGCAACTTTCATAGACTCAAGGAACATTCCTTCGGCACCGTAGTAGTAGGCTCGTTTATTTGCTAGATTTTTATTATTGTAGTTTTTAGAGTTTATAGCTTAAAAATTTCAGAGTATAACATAGCTGCTGGCTGTGCCTTATGATGATTACTCTTTAATTTTTTGTACCTTATAGCGGTATCTTTATCCTGTGTGTTTAGCTCTAATTTGTCATCAAAATATTTGTTTAAAAAATCAACAAAAGCAGATAAATATGTTGGTAATTGCATTAAAATCATATTATCTATTTTATCTGATGTAAGTTTATGACTATCCGTAGGCTCTATCTTTTCCTGGTTTTTACTCTTATAATCAACAATTTTTACATATGATGTATCGCCATCATCGTATATATCAACTCTATCTATCTGCCCTGTAAAGTTAATACTTATATTGTCTTTTACAGGTATTTCTATAGGTGGAAAAGTGCCGTCTGCACCAAATTTAACTTCAAAATCAAAAGGCTTAAACAGACTTGTTTCTATTTGGGTTGTTGTTGCAAGTATATAGTCAGTTGCGACTTTTTTAACTCTGTTTAATGACTCCAAAGCTGTAAAGCTTGTAGCAAAATTATCTTTGTCAAGCTCTTGTTTTGTATACTCGTTAATATATTTTTCAACAAATTTTGAAACAAAGTTTTTATAGTGTGCATAAGTGTTTTTGTAGTTTATTTTGTAATTTTCATAATCTGTAATATCAGAATAATCTTTCAATATTTCTGGCAATTCTTTAGCAAGTTCATCATAATTATTCCTCAATATTTTTTCAGTAACAGAATGATAAATATTACCATAATCCATACTATTCAGAGAATAAATAGCTCTCTCTCTTATATCTAATAAATGCTTCAAGAAATATTTAAAAGGACAGTTTGAGTAAGTTTCTAATTTTGAAACACTTAAATTAAGTTTTTTAATTAAATCATCATCGCCTCTAAGTAGTCTGTTCATAGATTCCTCAGAAAGGCGGTTAGTATCAGTAGCAGATACAGTATCAAAAGTGCTTTGATTTCATCTGAATAGGACTGATTATTTGATGCAAAATATTTGTACAGCATTTTTTCATTGTCACTTAATTCATTGTTAGTTGAAATTGTATTAATCAAATGTTCAAAAGCTGGTCTTTTTGCATTTAAGTTATAAACAGATTGAATATTATTCAAGGCTTTAGTTGTCTTAATTTTTGGAAAAATATTCTTTATCTTTAATACTACATCTGATGGTAGGAAATCATCTTTAGATTTTAAAGAATTTAAACTATAGCTTATATATAGGTATTCATCAGGCTTTGTAATAGCAAAATAAATGTTTAAAAGTTCCTGATTTATTTTACTTATTATGTTTGGTGCAGTTACTATTTTATAAGCTGATACTTTTGCAATTTTTTCTCGTTCCTTATCAGTTATAAGAGCTGTATCGCTATTTGTTTTTGGTAAAAGTCCCTCATTTGCACCTAAAATAAACAATGCTCTTATTTTGGCAATCTAGTTCGTACAATATCCCCAATTACGAGGCTATCCTGTGTAGGAGGAACCATACCAGCTGTAGCTGTGGAAAGGCCAGTTGTTAAAAGGCATAAAATTCTCTTAAAGTTACTTTTTCATCTCCTAAGTTGTTCCACCATTTTTTCAAAAACATTTGTTACAGTATTCCAAACTTGATGATTTAACTCTTGTTTTTCTATAGTTTTATTTCTAGCAGATGTATTCAACTTGTTTTGTATATTTGAAGCTTTTAAAAATTCAAAAATCTTTATACTTATTTCTTTAATTGAATATTTTTTATTAGGATTTATATCTAATAAAATTTTGAGGGAATTGTATACATTTTCCCTGTGAGTATTTATAAGGTTTTTAAATTCATCAGTTTTCTTTTTGAAACCGTATTCCCAAGGCTTTTCCCAAGAATAGGCAATACCATGCTCTAGTACATAGTTTTCTAATGTTGCTGTACTATCAGGAGTTATATAAGTTACAAGACCTGTTTTTAAATAATCAAATACAGCTTTTGGCGACCAATTAGTATTTATGATTTCAATGGCTGAAAGTATAAATATTGGCAAAATATGATTAGTAATATTAATTCTACTATCAAGGAAGTTAGGAATGTCATATTTTTTTAAGCAGTAGCAAAGAGGAATGTTATAGCTATCATCACAAGTTATAATACCTATTTCGCCATATTTATAGCCTTTATTCATAACCAACTCTCTGATAGAGTAGCATAAATTCTCTATTTCATCATATTTGTTATTAGCCTCTACAATTTCAATGTTGTGTACATCTTCTGTGTAAGGTGCAGGAAAGCTATTAAGAAAGTTTTTGCCTAAATAATCTAATTCAGGTGTTTTAGTACATTGGTTTTGACTAACTACTGACATTTTAACATTTTTTGTGCCAGCCATTTCAGTAAGTCTATTAATACATTTTTTTATTTCATAGTAAGGTTCTAACAAGTCAATTTTTTCATAATATGTCTTAGGATTGTCAACAGTAAAAGTAATATTGACATCTTTTGTGTATTTATATAGTGCCTCAATGATTTTATACTCTTGAGGAGTAAAGCCATTGAAAGCATCTATCCATACAGAGGCATTTTCCAAAGATTTTGGTCGTAACTCATCAGACGAAAGTATTTCATATAATATATCTAAAATGCCATCAGCAGAAACAAAGCCCTCTAGTAAGTTAGAATACTCATTATATAAAGCAGAAATAGATTTTATTTTTCCAACAAAATCATCATTAAGACCGTCAAATTTGTCTTTTTCACTCTCTATAGAAAGGGCAAAATCTGATAAATCATCAGATGATATTTGATATTGGGAAAATTCTGTTATTAAAGTGCTTAGTTTATCTAAAAACCTTGATTTTCCATAACTTTATTATAGTAAAATTTTTCTTTACTATTTCTCTTTAAGCTATAGGCAGCTTTTTTTAAAAGAATGGCTTTATCTATATTATCTAATACTACTTTATTCATTGAACCACATTTTGAAAGTAAGTAGTAGGCAAAATGTTTAAAACCGAATACACGAATATTCATAGATACGCAGTTTTTCATTCCAGATAATATATTTTTCTGAGATTGCATTGAAAACTGTTCAGGTACTATATAGAGGATAGTTTTGTCTTTATTGTCTGCAGATTGTATTATTTCATTTATACAAGTAAATGTTTTACCACTATTTATTCCACCTAAAATATATCGTAATGCCAATTAATTCACCTCATTCTAATTGTGTTTAAAAATTTAGTATAAATAGATTATAGCATATTGTTGGAATATTTACTAACTGAATTTATACATAATTAAAAAATTGTAAGAATATTATATACCATTAGAAATTTAGGGAGGATAATTTATGCAACCAAAATTTATGGTAGTTAGTTTAGGAAAGATTATTAAGGTAGTAGTTGGAGTATTAGTAGGGGCAGGTATTATATTTGCGGTAATCAATTTATTTGGTGGAGGAGAATCAAAGGCTACATATGCTCCAGGTACATATACAGCTGAAATAATTTACAAGGAAGTCCAATAAATGTAGAGGTAACAGTAAGTAGAAATCAAATAGAAAATGTGGCTTTAAGTAACTTAAATCAAAGTCAAGAAGTGTTTTATCCATCTTTTAGCTCTTGTATTGCAGAGGTATCAAAGGAGGTTGTAGCAAATCAGTCTACAGATTTTCCAAGAAGTAGTGCCTATCCTGTTTCAGAAGACATAATATTGCAAGCTGTAGATAAGGCATTAGCTCAGGCAAAAAAGTAAATGAAGTATAAAAATGTTGTATTTTGTATGGGCTTTTGTGGATATATCTGTCTTTATTTGGCTTTAAAATGTATTTAAGTCGTGTTGAAATATATTTATATGTAAACTATAATTAAATTGTATGTATAAATGGGGGTGTTAGAGTGGCAAAATCAGAAAAACAAAAGCTAAAACTACTTTATCTTAAAGACATTCTTATGGAAAAAACTGACGAAGAACATTATTTGAAAATGGAAGAAATAATCAAACTTTTGTCAGAAAAAGAGATTGCAGCAGAGAGAAAAAGTATTTATAATGACATAGAAATGCTTGGAAAATATGGCGTAGATATAGATTCTTCAAGGCGTAGTGGATATAGAATTTTAGGTAGAGATTTTGAAACTGCCGAAGTTAAGGCTCTTATAGATGCAGTACAGTATTCTAGGTTCATAAGTAGGAAAAAAACTAGAGAATTAATTGAAAAATTAAAGGGGCTTGTAAGTGAATATGAAGCTAAGTCTATGAGGGTAAATAAGGCACTTACAGAAAAGATTAAAAGTGATAATGAAATGGTTCTTATTGCTATTGACAAAATTATGGAGGCAATAGAAAATAATAAACAGGTTTCATTTAGATATTATAGTTGGACACCGGATAAAGAGAAAAAATATTCAAATGAGGGTAAGCTAAGAGTTGTAAATCCTTGGGATTTGTGTTGGGACAATACTGCTTACTACTGTATGACTTCTACACCAGAAAATCCAACAGAGGCTAGAATTTTTAGAGTTGACAAAATGGACAAAGTATCTGTTACAAATAAAGATAGAAGTCCAGAGGGTATTGAGAGATTTAGAGATTTTAATTCATTGGAATTTAGTGAAAAACATTTTTCTATGTTTAATGGAGAAATGAAAAAGGTAACACTTTGTTGTGATAATAATATGGCAAATGTTATTATAGATAGATTCGGTACTGATGTGTCTATGCGAAAATTAGATGATGACCATTTTGTAGTACATATTATGGTAGCTGTAAGTAAGCAATTTTTCGGTTGGCTCTTTGGATTGGGTTCAGGTGTTAAAATAGTTGAACCAGCAGAAGTGGTACAACAGTACAAAGATATGGCAAAAGAAATAATAAATCAGTAGAAGTAGAAAAAGGCATCTTAAAACAGATGTCTTTTTTTTATAATGAATCGGAAAGATAAATCCGATGGCTTGTTTACAAGCCACGATGTTAATTTGTTCTGATAAATAAAAAAGGTGGACAGAAAACTGTCCACCAAATGATTTGTTATGTATATTACTTCTGAACAAGGTGAATAGCGAAACCGCCGATTTCTTCCTTGAGGTAGATAGAAGTAATCTTGCCATCCTTAACAGATGCACTATCCATATCGAATTCGCCACCCATAGCTTCGATGTAACGGATAGCTCTATCCATATAGTTTGTAGCAATAGCAATATGACCGTTCTTACCCTTGAACATCTGCTTTCTAACTTCGATACCCTTAGAAGCGAATACAGCAGAGTTGTGTTCGTCAATAGGGAAGTTGAATAACTGGTTGAACTTGTTAGCTACACCCATAGCAGCCTTGTCATCTTCTGTGTTGATACCAACATGAAGAACTTCAAGACCAAGCATAGTAGCAACAGCTTCCTTACAAAGAGCAACGATTTCATCAAACTTGCCTTCGTCAATTAACTTACCAGGAACCATCCAGCTACCACCACAGCAAATAATCTTGTTGAATGATAAGTAGTTGTTTACATTACCAGCGTTGATACCACCAGTAGGCATAAATTTAAGGTTAGTGAAAGCAGCAGCCATAGACTTAATCATTTTAAGACCACCAGCAGCTTCAGCAGGGAAGAACTTAACTACTTCAAGACCAAGCTTAACAGCATGGTTAAGGTCAGAAGGGTTAGTTGTACCAGGAGTAAATGGTGGGTAGTTCTTTTCCTGACAGTAAGCAATAAGTTCAGGGTCTAAACCAGGAGATACGAGGAACTTAGAACCAGCAGCAACTGCCTTGTCAGCCTGTTCCTTAGTTAATACTGTACCAGCACCTACGATTAATTCAGGTACTTCTTCAGCCATTTTCTTGATAGCTTCTTCAGCAGCAGCAGTTCTGAATGTTACTTCAGCACATGGAATACCACCTTTAACTAAAGCCTTAGCTAAAGGTACTGCCTTATCAGCATCGTTGATTACAACAACAGGTACAATACCAATTGCACTTAATTTCTTTAATACATCGTTCATTAGATATATCCACCTTTCATTATTTGTCGCACTTTTTCATGCTTAGATAAATTGTAGCACTTTTGAAATATAAAGTCAATAAACTTAATTCTTTTTTGCAAATTACATAAATATAACTTGACTACTTCCAAGATTTTGCAATTTCGTCATATGTAGTAGGAACAAGTTTTTTATTGTTGAAACTTATTATTCTATCGCACATACTTATTGTAGATGGCTTGTGAGATATAAAAATACAAGTTTTATTATGTAAAGATTTAATGTTTTCGATTAACGTCTTTTCTGTGTGTTCATCAAGGGCAGATGTTGCTTCATCAAGTAGAAGAATAGGGGCATCACTTAACAAGGCTCTTGCCACAGCTATTCTCTGAATCTGTCCCTCGCTTAAACCTAATCCTCTTTCGCCTACAATGGTTTCCATTTTATCTGGCAAAGAATTTATAAAATCCAGAATAACAGCATTTTTTGCTGCATTTTCAATTTGTTCATCTGTTGCATTTGGTGAGGCAAAAGAAATATTTTCCTTTATAGTACCTGATAATATAAAATTACCCTGAGGAACATATGAAAACATTCTTCTTGTGCCACTTGTTATATCAATTTTACCAGAGGTAGTGTCAAAAAATATTGAACCGTTTTTAGGTTCAATAAGTCCAAGGAAAAGTTTCATTAATGTTGATTTACCTATACCAGACGGACCGGCAATAGCAACTAACTCTCCTTTTTCTATTACAGCACTAGCATTTGAAAGAACTAAATCATTTTTGTAGGAAAAGAAATATTTTCTATATTAATATTCTTCATAGATTCATAAACAGAAGAAATATTTTCAAGCTGATTTAATTCTTTTTCGTCAGGTAAATTCTCAAGCTCCATAAGTCTTTCAGCAGATGCAGTCATAGAGTAAAATTTAGGTATTAAGCCACTAATATTTGCCATAGGACCTTTTATTTGGTCCAAAATTTGCAAAAAGGCTGTTAAAGTACCAAAAGTAATTACACCCATACTTATATTTAAAGCACCCCATATTAAAGCTATGTAGTAACTACCAGTAAACAACATATATACACCGGTATTTGCCACATTACTTATGGACTGTTTTTTATACATAAGTTTGAGCATATTTTTTTTGCTTAAATAAAAGCCTATCCTTTACTATGTCATCATTTGCAAAAGATTTAATTACCATAATGTTTTCAAAACATTCCTGTATAAAAGAACGAACAACACCATGGGCAGATTGGAGTTCTTTATGAAGATACTTAAAATGCTTGCTATATATTTTTCCGGCAATAAAGATTACAACACCAAGAGCTATTACAGCAATAGTAAATCGCCAATCAATAGCAAATAATACCCAAAGTCCAGCTATCAAACGAGTAAGTAATGAAATAGAAGTAGGCAGAATATTGAGAATACCGTCAATAACTGTATCGACATCGGAGGTAAACCTGTTTATGATTTCCCCAGAATGATATTCATTCAAATTCTGCCACTTTTTACCCAATAATTTTGAAAATAAACCTTGCTTAATTCTGACATCCATTCTACCGTCGGCTCTGATGAATATATTTGCATATACTATGTTGAGGACACATTGTAAAATTATTATTCCAGCAATTTCTAAAATAGAAAGTAATAACGAGCCGTCAATATCTTTGGTTGCTATATCCAGCACCTGTTTAGAAACAAGTGCCAAATATATATAACCAAAAGAAATTATACCAGTAATAACAGATAAAAGAACAACCCAAGGAAGATTGGACTTAGAATATTTAAAAATCCAAAGTAGGGCATTTTTTGAGTTCTTCAATCTCATATATTACTTAGTTTCAGTATAGTGTTCTGAATTCTTTAAGTAGTAAAGAGTTTCTATGTAAGCAAGAACAAGAGGAGCAACACCCTTTGCATCGTTAGAAACGATTGGTTCACTCATATAGTATTCGAATGTACCGTCACGACGCTTGTTGTCATAAGGTCCAAGACCAGAAACAAGACAGATACCATCAAGCTGAAGTTCGCCGTCTTTTTCTGAAAGATACTTGTCACAAGTACCGTTAAATGCCTTTAAGCCGTGCTTGAAGTAAGACTTATCAAGAATACCCATTCTTACACTCTTCATAATAGAGTATGCAAAGATAGCACTACCACTTGTTTCAAGGTAGTTACCTTCCTTACCACCCTGGTCTACTACCTGATACCACATACCACTTGGGTCCTGGAATTTAAGCATAGAGTCAATTAATTCCTTGTAGATAGAGCAAAGCTTGTCCTTCTGTTCCTGGAACTGGTCAGGCATAACTGCAACAGTATCAATAAGAGCCATTGAGTACCAACCTAAAGCTCTAATCCAGAAGTTCTTAGAAAGACCTGTTTCCTTATCAGCCCAGAAAATCTGCTTTGTAGAATCATAACCATGGTAGTAAAGACCTGTCTTAGGGTCTCTCATAATTTCATAAACATTCATAAACTGGTGGAAACTATCCATGATGTTTTCACAGTTATTAAATTCAGCTTCGTACTGAACATAGAATGGCTGACCCATGTAAAGACCGTCAAGCCAAACCTGATATGGGTAGATAAGTTTATGCCAGAAGTTACCTTCCTTAGTTCTAGGCTGGAATTTAACCTGAGAATAAATAGTTTCGATAGCCTTACGATACTTTTCTTTACCTGTGAGCTTGTAAAGTTCGAAAAGTGTCTTACCAGCATTTACATTATCAATATTGTATTCAAGAGGGTCATATGAATGAATTGAACCATCTTCCTGAACGAAGTAATCAATAAAACTATCTGCGAATTCAAGGAATTTCTTGTCGCCCTTAATAGCATAAAGGTCAAGAATTGCCTTAATCATACAGCCGTCAATATAGTTCCAAGTAGATGGCTTACCGCTCTTTATTTTTTCAATATTCCAAATAGGTGCCTGTGGTGTACTTTTTTCCAATAACTGGTCAATGTACTTATCTAAAATGTTCATTAGGTTTCTTACCTCCTTAATATTATACAACTACATAATACCACATTTTAACTAATCTAGCAATAGATTTATATTACGATTAGTTGAAAATTAAAAAAATTTACAGTTTTACAATCTGTTTCTTAAAAAAATTATGGAAAACATATATATTTTTATGTATGCCAGCACAAAGGTGCTGTTAATATTATGTTTTTTTGGTTAAAAGGAATATTGCACTATAATGTTTAAAAGTTTATATATAATTTTAAAATGTAATTTTATTGAAAACAACAAAAAACAGTTGATATAAATTCATTTATGGAGTAAAATAAAATGGATTTGGTCTATTATAGACAAGTATTTTGTACAAAAGAAAGGAGCTTATTATGAAAGTAGAATTAATAGTTCCTTGCTACAATGAGTCTGCTGTTTTACAAATGTTTTATGATGAAGCAGTAAAAGTAGTTGATAGCATAGAGGGTTATGATTTTGGTTTTATATTCATAAATGACGGAAGTAAGGATAACACTCTGGATATTATGAAATCCCTTGCCGAAAAAGATGAGAGAATTAAATATATATCTTTTTCAAGAAATTTTGGTAAGGAATCTGCTATGTATGCAGGTCTTAAAAATTCAAGTGGGGATTACGCTGTTTTGCTTGATGCAGATTTACAGCATCCACCGGCACTTATTCCTAAAATGCTTGAGGCAATGGAAGAGGGTTATGACTGCTGTGCCACCAACAGAGCATCTCGTGACGGGGACCCACCTCTTAGGACTTGGTTTACAAGGAAATTCTACAAGCTGATAAACAAAATTTCTGAAGTTGATATGCCAGACGGTGCAGGGGACTTTAGAATGATGAGTAGAAATATGATAAATGCCATACTTGCTATGAGTGAAGTTCAAAGATTTAGCAAAGGTATATTTAGCTGGGTCGGTTTTGATACGAAATGGATTTCATTCTATGATGTAGAAAGAGCTGCTGGCGAAACAAAGTGGAGCTTTTGGTCATTATTTAAGTATGCAATAAATGGTATAACAGCTTTTCTACAGCACCTTTGAAAATTGCTACCCTTGTGGGTTCAGTAGTATCAACTTGTTCTTTCATTTATTTCATAGGCGTTGTTATAAAGACTTTGGTTTCAGGTAAAAGTGTTCCAGGATATGCTTCACTTTTAGCAATAATGCTTTTCCTCTGTGGATTTATAATATTGTGCTGTGGTATTTTGGGCGAATACATTGGCAAAATGTATATGGAAGTCAAAAACAGACCTATATATATAATAGGTAAGACTAACATTGAAGACCCAAAGCACGATTACGGGAGGAGATAAATGATAGAGAAGATAATGACTAAGCTGTTAAACAGGGAAACCATAAGCTATTTATTCTTTGGTGTCCTTGCTACAGTTGTTAGTATAGGTTCTTATTATATTTCAAGTAGAATACTGATTAATTTCATTGGCTATGATGAAACTGTAATGTGTTCAAATGTTGTTTCTTGGGTATGTGCAGTTGCTTTTGCCTATGTTACTAATAAAATATGGGTGTTCCAGTCAAAAACTAAAGGACTAAAGGACCTGCTGAGAGAAATGTCTGCTTTTGTAGGAGCAAGACTTTTTCCTTCGGTTTTGAAATGGCTTGGATGTACATAACTGCTATACTTATAGGAATAAATGACACAATATGCAAAATACTTGCACAGTTTGCTATTGTAGTTATGAATTATGTATTCAGTAAATTATTTATATTCAAAAAATAAGGAGAAAGAAAATGGGTTATCAAAGTAAAAAGAAAAAGCAATTTGTTTCTTTTGCTGACGGTGGAAGTATTGAACTACCATCTTATGAAAGAAATAAAAATTGGTTTTGGAAACAAATTTGTTATTTTGACATTTTTTGTTGCTGCACTTATTATGTGTGCAACTTATTGGTTCAGAGGGGTATATCCTTTTGGTGACCAAATTGTTTTAAAGGTTGACTTGTATCATCAGTATGGACCTTTCCATGAAGAATTAAGAAGTCGTATTATAAATCACCAGAGTCTGTTTTATAGCTGGGAAGGTGGTTTAGGTAAAGAGTTCTATACACAGTTGGCTTACTATACAACCAGTCCGTTGAGCTTTTTAATATTGTTTTTCCCTCAAGGAAATATGCCGGAAGCTCTTGCACTTTTCATTCTTTTAAAAATTGCTTTTTGTGGAGCATTTTTCGCATATTATCTTAAAGAATCTTTTAAGAGAAATGATATGAGTATTGTTGTATTTGGTGTTTTCTATGCCTTTACAGCTTTCGTAACTGGCTACTATTGGAATGTAATGTGGCTTGATTCAGTTGCATTATTCCCACTTATAGCTCTTGGAATAGAAAAACTTGTAAAAGAAGATAAGCATTTATTCTATTCAATTACATTGGCAATAGTTATTATTGTAAACTTCTATATTGCCTTTATTATTTGTATTTTTGCATCACTTTATTTCCTTGTTATATTGTTCTCTAACTATGATTGGAAACACGACAAGAAAGTAATGATTTCAAGATTTATAAAGTTTGCCATTGTTTCCATAATAGGTGGTGGTATTTCAATGTTCTTGACAATACCTACAGCTCTTGCTTTGGGACAGACAGCAACAAGTAACACAGGTTTCCCTAGGTTTGAAATATATCAGAATGTATATCAGCTTATTACAAACCACTTCATTGGTGCAAGACCGGTTGTACTTGCAAGAAATGAGGACTTACCAAATGTATATAGTGGTGTTCTTGCAGTTATGCTTGCTCCATTATACTTTGCAAATAAGAGAGTTAATAAAAAAGAAAAAATAGGTATGGCAAGCACTTTGATATTTATGCTCTTATGTAGCTGTATCAAGCCTTTGGATTACCTTATCCATGGTGCTCACTTCCCATCTAACTTACCTCATAGATATACATTTATATATAGTTTTATTATGCTTAGACTTGCTTTTGTAGCATTCTGGGATATTAAAAATACTAAGTTAGATATTTTAAATTATGCTTTTATAATTTACACTTGTATAATTCTTTTAACAGAATTTGTACTTGCTCCAAATATTAGTGATATTGATAGAGTTCTTGATAACGGCGATATTGTAATTAATATTGTTGCTATGATTTGCTATATTATACTTCTCAATATCTACAAGGGTACAGAAAGTACAGGTTATGCAACTGTATTTACAGTATTTTTCGTATTTGCTGTTGCAGAAGCAATGTTCTCAAGTTATGTAGGCCTTGATAGAACAACAAGCAGAGATTCATATGTTAAGTATATTCCTGCAACTGATGAGGCTGTAGCGAAACTTAACGAAAAGGAAAATGGTAATTTCTATAGAACTGAATTTAGAAGATTTACAACTATAAATGATGCAGCATTGTATCACTATAGAGGATTTTCACAGTTCTCATCTCTTGCTCCAGGTGGTATTTCAGACTTTATTGGTTCATTAGGTATTGCCGCTACAGGTAACTCATACAGATACTATGACCCAACTGCTTTAGTTGATGCACTCTTCGATGTTAAGTATGTTATGAACAAGGCTGATGATAGTGGTAATGGCGAAATCAAGAATGAGCGTTATCATAAGATTGACCAGATTGATAATGTTTGGGTATATCAGAATGATAGAGTTCTTCCTTTAGCATTTATGACTGATTCAAAGATTAAGAATTGGGAAACTAAGGATTCAACTCCTTTCGCTGTTCAAAATCAGTTTATAAACGATGCTGCTGGTGTTAGTGGCGAAATGTTTACAGATGTTCCTATTACAAGCCTTAATAAGACATTTATGAACACAAGAGATGAAGAAGGCAACAATACATTTAAGTATACACTTACAGAACCAGCAAATCTTTCATTAGAACCTACAGTAACTGCTGAAATAGTTTCTGATAAGGACCAGTATTTATTCGTATATGTAGATGCCGGAAATGCTAAGAGAGTTAAGTATGTTACAAACACAGCTAATGAAGATAGAGAACTTAGTGCAGGTAAGAGTTTATTTGATGTAGGTCATGTTTCAAAGGGCGAAAAGATTACTGTTTCATTTGCTCTTACAAACAAGGGTGAATTCGAAAAGACTTACAGAAAAGACGGTACTGTTAAGATTTATGCTGCAAGCTATAATGATTCTGTATTCCAGCAGGCTTATGATAAACTTAATCAGCATACATTCAACATTACAGACTTAAGGATACAGATATTACAGGTACTATTAACGCAGTTGAAGATGGCGTAATGTTTACTTCAATTCCTTATGTAGATGGTTGGCATGTATTTGTAGACGGTAAGGCTGTTGATAAGGTTGATATTGGTAACAGAGGTGTTATTGGTGTTGACATTACAAAGGGCGAACATACAGTAGAATTTAAGTTTAAGACTAGAGGTCTTGTACCGGGTCTTGTTATTTCTTGTGTTTCTGTTGTTGCACTTGTTGGCTACACTATTTTCGATAAAAAGAGAAAACAAAAGAATATTCCTGTAACACCAGAAGTTACAGCTTAATTCAAGTTTTAGGAGAGAGCCTATGAGGTTCTCTCCTTTTTTGTGTTTATCTACACTTTGGCATACAATCTTTCATAGAATCTTTTTTTGAATCATTCATTGGCATATTGTCTTTTCTATTATCTTTCATTGGTGTACAATCTTTCATATTTTTATCCATATCTATTGGTCTGCCACTAGGTTTATTGCAATCTTTTGACCTATTAGGACGCATATAGAAAAAGTCGTTGCTATTTAATTTATCTTGAACAATTCTAAGAGCCTCACCAAATCTTTGATAATGAACAATTTCGCGTTCTCTAAGGAATTTTAATGGCTCTAATACATCAGGGTCATCTGTCATTTTCATAAGATATTCGTAAGTTGTTCTGGCTTTCTGCTCGGCAGCGAGGTCTTCATTGAGGTCTGTTATAGGGTCACCTTTTGATGCAAGGCAAGCTGCATTGAAAGGCACGCCAGAAGCACTACAAGGATATACACCAGTTCCATGGTCTACGAAATAGGAGTCAAAACCGGCAGCTTAATTTCTTCAGGGTCAGCATTTTCACTAAGCTGTAAGCACATAGCACCTACAATTTCAATATGAGCCAATTCCTAGGTACACTACAGTTGTAAAATTATTTTATGGGAATTTTACTATATATTGTTATTTCAATATTGTTGTCAATTTTAGAATAGTAAATTTTACTAAAGATGTTTTTAAGCAACCGATTTTTGCTTTTTATATCTTCTAGTCTGTTGTATAGTTCTAATATCGTAATAGGGGAGTCAATAGAATTTAATTGAGGTGTATTGCTTAGAATTTTCTCTTTCTGAGAATTTAATATGTTTATATTTTCTTCTAGTACTTGCTTTCTTTCTAAAAAAGTTTCTCTATTATATATTTTTTGTTCAAGCAAATCAAAAATGTTATTAAGCTGAAGAGTTAACTTTTTAGTTCCCTATCAATATAGAATAATTCGGTAGAGTTATCTTTTCTTTCATAATTAGAAAAATCTACAGTATAGTTAAAATATTTTTGTATTGAATTTAGAATATATTTTTCTATGGCTTTAAGGTCTGTACTATTATTTTGACAGTTAGGGTTATTACACATAAGGTATTGGTATTTGTTGTTTACTAATCTTCTTGACAATGGCTTTTCCACATAAATTACAATACAAAATGCCCGCAAATGGATTTTTTAATAACAAGTTGTTTACTGGTGTGTGGGAGTTTTGTAGTAGTATATTTTGTGCTTTTTGAAATATATCATCTGAAATTAGTGGACTATGTATTCCATCGAAAGTGTAAAAATTGTCTTTATTTCTATGTCTTTTGGATTTTACAATACCGTCTTTTGTAGTTTTTGTTGAATAAGTCTTATGCCATAGTATTTTGCCTGTGTATACAGGATTTTTTAAAATATCTCGTATTGTTGAGGTACTCCAATTTTGGGAATTTCTTGGTTTTATACCTAAACTATCAAGGTACTTGCAAATATTTCTTATTCCCATAGAATTGGTGTATAATTCAAATATTAATTTTAAAACCTTACTTCTTCAAGGTCAGGTACAAGTTTGTAACCTTTTTGATTTTTTAATTTCTCCTTTGAATATCCATAGGGTGTTATAGAGCCTACAAATTTTCCCTCCTTACAAGATGCTAGACGGCCAGCATTAAGTCTACGGTTAATTGTTTTATATTCTCGTCTGCTCATAAAGAGGCCAAATTCGAAATATTCTTCGTCAAATTCATTTTGTGGGTCATAAACTTTGTAGGGGTTATTATTAATGTGTTTGAGTATTTAAAGGCTTGAGCGATAATACCTGGTCAACAGAATTTCCTCTTGCAAGTCTTTCAACCTCCATTACCAGTACACCATCATACATATTGTTTTCAACTTGGGCTAATAATTTTTGCATTTCTGGTCTTTGACTTAAAGTTTCACCAGAAACAACTTCTCTAAATATTTGTGAAATTTTATAATTGTTATTTTGTGCTAGCTCCAGTAATGCTTTTTCGTGTCTGTTAAGTATAGCTTCCGTTGATGAATTTTCGTAATCTTTATCAGCTCGGGATTTTCTTAAATACATACAATATGCCATAATATCACCTGAAATACTTTGAGAAAATTATATTTTTTTATAATTTGGGAATATGAATAAAAAGAGGTGATTTAATATGAAAAAAGTAGAACAAGTTAAAAATATAAAGTTAATTATAGATGACAGCTATTGTAATAATGAAAATACAGATGACATTTTGAAAGAATGTGGAAAATTGGTAAATACAGTTAATTTAAGGAAAAAAGAAGAAAAATAAAGGGCTTTTGGCTTTTGTAGTTTGACTTTGAACATAGGTTATAGTATAATAAATAAATAATATTTATTGAGAAAGGAGTAAGACATGAAAAGACTTATATTAGAAATTTTGGAAAATAACAGCAGAATAAGTGTAGAAGACCTAGCGGCGATGTTAGGCAAAACAACCGGAGGATATTATGGAAGCCATGGCGGAGATGGAAGAAGAAAATATCATCTGTGGCTACAGTACACTTATTAACTGGGATAAGACAGACAGAGAATATGTTACAGCCATGATTGAAGTCAAAGTTACTCCACAAAGAGACAGAGGTTTTGATAAAATAGCTGAAAGAATATATGGCTTTGACGAGGTAAAGTCAGTTTACCTTATGTCAGGTGGTTTTGATTTACTTGTAATGATGGAAGGTAAAAATATTAGAGAAATTTCTTTCTTTATCTCTAATAAACTTTCTACACTTGATTCAGTTCTTAGTACAGCAACTCACTTTGTACTTAAAAAATACAAGGACCATGGTGTAGTTCTTGAAAAGAAAGATACGGAAGATGAAAGGATGATTGTTTCACCATGATGAAACCAGAGGATTTTGTGTCATCAAAGGTTAAAGATATGCCTTTTTCTGGCATAAGAAAATTTTTTGATGTAGCAAACGAAATAGAGGGTGTAATATCTTTAGGTGTAGGTGAGCCTGATTTTGATACACCTTGGTCAGTAAGAGAAAGAGCCATTTATACTCTTGAAAAAGGTAAGACTGTTTATACTTCAAATGCAGGTCTTATGGAATTAAGAACAGGCGTAAGTGACTATCTTTTTGATAGACTTGGCGTAAGATATATACCAAAAACAGAATTAATTATTACAGTAGGTGCAAGTGAAGCTATTGACCTTGCTTTTAGAGCAACTCTTAACCCTGGAGATGAAGTTATTGTTCCAGAACCAAGTTTTGTATGCTATAAAAATATTGTAGAATTAGCTGACGGTATACCAGTAGTTCTCGATACTAAGGCTGAAAATAATTTCAAAATTACAGCTGAAGAACTTGTTGAAAAGATTACAGATAAGACAAAGGCTATTATACTTCCTTATCCTAATAACCTACAGGGGCTTTAATGGAAAAAGAAGATTTAGCAAAAATAGTTGAAGTTTTAAAGGATAAAGACATTTTAGTTATTAGTGATGAAATTTATTCAGAGCTTACATACGGTGGCAAAAAACATGCTTCTATTGCTTCTTTTGATGGTATGAGAGATAAGACTATTGTTATCAATGGTTTTTCAAAATCTTATGCTATGACAGGTTGGAGATTGGGTTATGCTGCTGGTCCAGCACCTATTATTTCAGCAATGACAAAGTTCATCAGTATGCTATTATGTGTGCACCAACTACTAGCCAGTGGGCTGCAGTTGAGGCAATAAGAAATTGTGATGACTCTATTGACAATATGCGTAAGGAATACGATATGCGTAGACGAGTTATGCGTAAAGGCTTTTTGGATATGGGTCTTGATTGCTTTGATGCAGAGGGTGCTTTCTATTTATTCCCAAGTATTGAGTCTACAGGTTTAAGTTCTGACGAATTTTGTGAAAGACTTCTTTTTGAAGAAAGGTTGCTGTAGTTCCAGGTACAGCCTTTGGTAAGTGTGGAGAGGGTCACATAAGATGCTCTTATGCTTATTCTATTGATGAAATTAAAAAGGCATTGAAGAAAATAGCTCATTTTGTTGAAAAAGTAAGGAATGAGAAAAATGTATGATGAATTGGTAAAGTTGATTAAAGAAAGCAATAACATAGTTTTCTTTGGTGGTGCAGGTGTTTCTACTGAAGTCATATTCCGGATTTTAGAAGTGAAGATGGTCTTTACAAGGCTAAAACTAAGTATGGTTACTCTCCAGAAACACTTATAAGCCATTCATTCTTTCAAAGACATACAGATAAGTTTTACGAATATTATAAAGAAAATCTTATTTATCTTGATGCAAAGCCAAATGATGCCCATTATGCTTTAGCAAAACTTGAAGAAATGGGAAAATTAAAGGCTGTTGTTACACAGAATATTGACAACTTGCACCAAATGGCCGGTAGCAAAACTGTATATGAACTTCATGGAAGTGTATTCAGAAACTACTGTACAAAATGTCATAAGTTCTATGATGTAAATGAAATTATGGCTATGGACGGTGTGCCATATTGTGAATGTGGTGGAGTAATAAAGCCAGATGTTGTTCTTTACGAAGAACCTCTTGATGATGAAGTTTGGCAGAAGGCTTTTAAGGCTGTTAGAGAGGCAGATATGCTTATTGTTGGTGGAACATCATTAGTTGTTTACCCAGCAGCTGGACTTGTAGATATTTATAAGGGCGATAAATTAGTTCTTATAAATAAAGCCATACCTCTTATGACCATTTGGCAAAGATAGCAATAAATGATAGTATAGGTAAGGTTTTAAAATCAGTTGTAGAGCAACTATAATTATAAAGGAGTAGGGTCATTTCAATTTGACCTTACTCTTTTTTGTTGAAAAAAACAATATATTTGACTTTTGTATATATTTTCTATACAATGGAAATATAAATTTTTAAAATGAAGGAGAAGAAAAATGTCAAATGCACAGGTAAAAGGGGAAAGAAATTATGGAATATAGCTATTCCGTATTTTTTCAATGTTGATGATTGTAATTTTGCACATCAATATGAATGGGGGCTTAATGGGCTGTTTTCCAAATGTAGATGCAAAGTATACAACTTTGTGGTTTGGTGAAACTTTTTGTTTTGCGTCTGTAAACTGTTATGCACTTATTTCAGGCTATGTAATGTATAATCATAAAGCTACAGCCGGAAAGCTGTTGAATATGTGGGGACAAGTTTTCTCTATATCTGCTCTTACTGGACTATATTTTATTATATTTAAAGATGCTAACATTCCAGCAGATAAAATTTCAGACGCTTTCAGACCACTTACTCGTTCTCAGTATTGGTATTTTACAGCCTATTTTGGTATGTATATTATTATTCCAATATTAAATGGGGCAATAAATTGGATGGAAAAAGAACTTCATAAAAAAGTATGTGTTCTTATTTTTATTTTCTTTACAATTATGCCTATTGCTTTCAAAAATGACTTTTTTAGAACAGGTAATGGTTCAAGTACTTTTTGGCTTTCACTTATGTATATTGTAGGTTCTTATTTTGGTAAGTACGGAGTAAGTGGTAAAAAGTTTAAGCCTTTATTATGTGGTTTATATGGATTAATATGTGCTGTAGTTCTTACAGTAATAGTGGTAGTTTACTCTTATAACAAGGGTGTAGAAACAGGTTACGTAACAGGTCAGTTTGACCACCTTTTCTATACAAATCCTTTAATTGTTTTAGAATCTGTATTTTTACTTATGTGTTTTTCACAGCTTAAATTTAATAGTAAAAAGGTTAAAACAGTTATAAAGTGGTTTGCATCAAGTTCTTTTAGTGTATATCTTATACACGTTCAGCCTATAATTTTTGATTTTAGATTTAATGGTAAATTTACATTTTTATCACAATTTAATGCTTTTATTATGGCTATAGAAGTTGTATTGTTTGCAATTCTCATATACATTGCTTGTACAGTTGCAGATAAAATAAGATTATTGTTGTTTAAATATTTACATATTAATGATTGTCTTACTATTATGGGTAATAAATTGGATAGACTTTTCACATTTGTTTTGAGTAAAATATAATATGTTTTAAGCACAAAAATAGGAGGTTGTCCAAGTGGATAACCTCCTTTATGTATGTATGCAATATTAAATTAGCAAACCTTAATAGTCCAACCCATATGGTCTTCCTTTTTACCCCACTGAATACCAGTGATTTCATCGTAAAGTCTCTGAGTAACTTCACCAATCTTGTTGTTGTTGATAACACAAACATCATCTTCATAACGAAGTTCACCAACTGGAGAAATAACAGCAGCAGTACCTGTACCGAATACTTCTTCAAGCTTACCTTCCTTAGATGCCTTAACAACATCAGCAATAGGAAGTCTGTCTGTGCAAACCTTGTAACCCCACTTTTCAAGGAGTTCAATACAAGACATACGAGTTACACCTGGTAAAACTGTACCAACACATGGAGCAGTATAAACAACACCGTCAATCTTGAAGAAACAGTTCATAGAACCAACTTCTTCAACATACTTGTGTTCTACACCGTCAAGCCATAATACCTGTTCATAACCAAGGTCATGAGCCTTAACCTGAGATGCAAGTGAACCAGCGTAGTTACCACCACACTTAGTAAAGCCTGTACCACCTGGAGTAGCACGAACATATTCGTCTTCAACGAAAATCTTAACAGGGTTAAGACCACTTTCGTAGTAAGCACCAACTGGAGATGCAATAATTATGAAAGAATAAGTGCTAGATGGACGAACACCAAGGTGTGGTTCAGTAGCAATTACGAAAGGTCTTAAGTAAAGAGAAGTACCTTCCTGAGAAGGAACCCAATCCTTTTCAACTTCAACTAAAGTCTTACAAGCCTGAACAAAATCATCAACAGGGAGAGCTGGAATACACATTCTCTTGTTAGTGTTCTGCATTCTTTCAGCGTTCTTATTAGCTCTGAAAAGCTGAATAGAACCGTCTGGAGTTCTGTAAGCCTTTAAGCCTTCAAAAGATTCCTGAGCGTAGTGGAAAACCATAGCTGCAGGGTCAAGAGAAATTGGAGCATAAGGAACGATACGAGCATCGTGCCAACCCTTGCCTTCAGTATAGTCCATTACGAACATATTGTCTGTGTAATAAATACCAAAGCCTAACTTAGTCTGGTCAGGTTTTTCCTTTGGAGTTGTAGAAGTTGCATTTTAATATCAAGCATGATATCCCTCTTTTCATAAATATAAAAATCTACTGACTAAATTATATAACTTTTTGCATAATAATGCAAGTAATTTTAAAAATATATTGCCTTAAAGGATAATAGATATTATAATAATAGTAGAAAATGATTAGAAAATAAATGAATAAAGGGTTGATTTTTATGAAGAAAAAGTGTAATAGACTGATTGGTGTAGGATTGGGAACTATTATTACTACATCGTCTATTTTAGGGGTAAATTCCTTTGCAGATATAAAGGATATTACAGGACCTTTACCAGTAATAACAGAAACAACAATTACAAAAGAAGATAAAACAACTACTGAAACAACAAAGGTTGTTACAACTGAAAGAACTACAGAAGCTACTACTGAGAGCAAAACAACAGAAAGAACAACCGAAATAGCTACACAAACACCTGTTGAACCAATAACAAGGGAGGTACAGACTACAGAGGCAACAACTAAAGAGTTGTCTACAGAAACAACAACAGCTGAAGTTAAGTCTGAAACAACAACTGCACCAACAGTTGAAACATCTACAGACCCATTAACTGAAATTACAACAGTTACAGTAAGTGAAAGTTCAACAGAAACAACAACTAAAGTTCCAGAAAAAAAGGCGACTATTAGGGAGTACAATGTAACAATAAAACTAGATGAGGCTATGTCATTAGAAAAATATTTAATGGCTGGACAGATTTCAAAACAGTTTGTATGGCATACTTCTGATTCAAAAATCGCTACAGCTGACGATAGTGGTTCAATATATGGTGTAAGAGCCGGTAGTACAACTGTTACAGCCTATAGTGAAACTTATATTTATATATTCCATGTTAGTGTAAATAGTAGTGATATTTCAGCAGAAAGAAATTTAACTATTTATAATGGTAATGATTGCGATTTATCAAGATATGTTCAACATGATAGTAGAGATTATAACTGGGTTTGCTCTAATACAAGCAGAGCTAAAGTAGATAAATATGGTACTTTCGTAACAAGAGCATCTGGATATGTTGAAGTAACAGCAACCTACAGCTACAACAATAACTCTAGTGATATAAAGAAATATACTTTTAAAATCACAATAAAGGATAAGCCAAGTGGTGGTAAAGGTACTGTAACCCGTTATTTTGATAAAAAGATGACTATACTTGTGCCTACTGGCGAAAATGTGAATTTAAGTAGCTTATTGGCAAAAAATCCAAGTAACTATACATGGACAACAAGTAACTCAAATATAGCAACAGTTAATAGAAGTACAGGTAAGATATTGGGTATAAAATCCGGAAATACAACTGTTTATGCAGAAGGTGGAAATTCATATGCCTTTACTGTAAGAGTATCTGACGATTATTCCTCTATAATAAAAGAATTAAAGGTAGGAGAAACTCTTGATGTTTCTAAATATTTATCAAAGGATATTTCTAAATACAGTATTTCAGCTTATGATAGTAAGGTTATGGGTTACTCAAAAGGCATAATTACAGCTAACAGTAATGGTACTAGCTATATTATTTGTGATGGCAATAGAGAAAGCGTTCAGATAATAGTAAAAGTATCTGGTACAGTAAGTAATAATGTTTCAAAAAATACAACAACAAATAAAACAAATACAACAAGTAAGAGTGATACAACCAATACAACTAATACAGTAAGCAAGACAGAAGAAAAGAAAGAAATACTCCTAGTACACCAGTAGTTACTAATACATCAGCTACATTTAATGATATTTCAGAAAGGGCATGGGCAGTACCTGCTATTGAAAAAATGGCATCAAAGAATTTTATTGTGGGTAAGGAGAAAGGTAAATTTGCTCCAGATGAAAAATGCACAAGAGCAGATTTTACAATTGTTCTTACTAAAATGTTAGGCGTTGATAATGAAACACCTGATAGTTCAGCTTACTCTGATGTTGATAGTGAAGCTTATTTCAGTAAGTATGTTGGAGTTGCTAAAAAGTTAAACATTACAGCAGGAGAAAGTAACAACAGTTTCTTCCCTAAAAACAATATTACTCGTGAAGAAGTAATGGCTATGGTTTATAAGGCACTTGCTATAAAGGTGTTAGTATGAATACTGATACTTCAATTTTAAATTCATATGTAGATGCAAGTCAAATTGCACCGGAATATAAAGAGGCTGTTGCCGGTTTGCTTAGTATAAAGGCTGTCAATGTACATCTGACAATACTATTGACCCAAAGGCGTCTATTACAAGAGCACAAATGGCAGTTCTTATGAATAATTTTTATGGAAAAATTGAATAAGTGAATTATTAAAAGTGCTGTTCTTAGGAATGGCACTTTTTGTATCTGTAGCGAGCCTATTCCTCTGTACCTATGTCAGTAAGAACGGCCTTTGCTTGTGGTGTTATCATTGAAAATCTTTGACTTAAATATCTGAGAGATGCAGCAACCTCGCCGTCACAACCGCCGTATTGTGTTATGATAAGTTTTGCAAGGGCAGGGTTAGTATTCTTTATTTTTACTGGAAATTCCATTTTCTTTTTCAAAAATCCACACTATTCATACCTCCTAATCAAGCGAAAAATTAAATTTATTTTCCCATGGCCATGGATTATCAACCATTGGAAGTTCTCTGTTGGAGAGTAAGAACGGAATGAGAAAAGAGGACCTACGGATTTTTCATATTGAGCTCTGAGATTATCAGCTTCTCTAATTATGCTATTATACTTCGCTATAGCGTTTGTATCGTCAGGATGAGTGTCAAGAAAAAGTTGCATATCTACAGCCATAAAATCAAGCATTGTAAGGCGTTTTAATAAATTTTCCCTATCCATATTACCACTCCTTGTTATAATTATAAAGACCTGTCAAACTTGGAAAATAGTACCTTCCTTTAGTGCCTCTCTAGGTTCGAAATATCCACAAATTTTTTGAAAAGGTACATATGCCTGTGCAAGAGAAGTAACAGGAATAGGGTTTTCAAAAGGAACACAATTATCATCACAACATTTAGCTACAAATTTACCAATCATATTTTCACCTCATTAATTATTTGTTGATATTATATTCTGAAAATAGTTTTAGGTGCGTAGCATTGACTTAAAATTTGTAAAATGCTAAACTAAATAAAGAGGAGGGATTGATATGAAATTGATTTTTAAACAAAGGTTGCTTTCTTTGCTAGATAGTTATGATATATATGACCAGTTTGGAAATACTGTATATACGGTTAAAGGAAAATTGAGTTTTGGTCATAAGTTAAATATAATGGATAAAAATGGTGTACATATAGGTACTGTAAAACAGGTATTGCTTACTTTTTTACCGGCTTTTGAATTATATGCAAATGATAATTATATAGGAAAAGTATCTAAAAAATTGACACTTTTTAAACCGTCTTACGAAATTGATTTCAATGGTTGGAAAGTATCCGGAAATATTTTAGAATGGGATTATGTAATAAAAGATAGAACAGGCAAAAAAGTGGCTGTTATAAGCAAAGAAGTGTTTAAACTGACAGATACATATGTTATAGATGTTGTAAATGATGCTGATGCACTTTATGCCTTATGTTTACATTAGCTATTGATGCAGAAAAATGCTCAAGAAATACTAATGTATAATTTACTCTGATATTGTATTTATTTGAAAAATATGGTATTATTATAAAAACTATATTAGAGGTGATATTATGAGTTGTTTATTAAGCTTGATGAAGTTTTTATTAACTATTGCATTTCTTATTTTTATAATATTATTGATTCTATATTGCCTAGTGGGTGTTATAAAATTAATTGCCGTTGTTGTTTTGATTATTTTTGTAATTACAACTTTAAAGAAGATATTTTAGAGGTTACATATGTAGCCTCTTTTATATAAGTAAAAAAATGTAGTTTTTATATTAAAAAATTATGATTTTACACCATTAACTATTGTGTTTTTTATGCTTTTGTGTTTAAATTATATAGATAGAATGGGGAAGGAGCATATATATGAAGAAAAAATTGCTATTTTACTGAGCTGTGTATGTATTGCCTTTCCAGCTTTGACCTATGCTCAGTCAAATATACAAGTAAAACTTGACGGAAATTATGTAAAATTTTCCGGTCAAGAACCAACAGTAATAAATAACAGAACAATGGTTCCTTTAAGGGGAATATTTGAAAATTTAGGATACAGTATTGAATGGGACGCCAACACAAAGACGGCTACCTTGAATAAGGATAATAAATCTATATCAATACAAACTGGAGCAGATAGCTTTAGTGTAAACGGAGTAAGAAAAAAATTAGATGTTCCAGCTCAGATTTTAAATGGCTCTTTAATGTTACCTTTAAGAGCTATTGGCGAAGCAGCTGGACTTTCTGTAGTATGGGATAGTAATTCAAAAACTGTAGTAATGACAAATATTGCTCAGGTTACTAATATTTCAACAGACAGCAAAGAGGATATAAAAAAATACTTAGATAGCTATAGTCAAATTGTAAAATATATGGCATCTTTTGATGAGCTTGCTGATAATATGTATATGGTAACAAGCGATAATGCAGAGGGAAAATTGCCTATGCTTATTTCAGAGCTTACAACTGTCAGAAGTGATTTAGAAAAGGCAAAGAGTATACATAATTCTTTATCAGTTCCACCGTCATTGACACAGTTACATAATCTTTGTGGTCAATCTCTCAATAAACTTGAGGAACTTTGTGATATATTGGATTCATTGTTTAATGGAAAGTTAAATGCTGATGATGCTAAGGAAAAGATTAGTGGAATTTTAGAGCAAAGTAAGGCTTTAAATATGCAGATTTCTTCTGCTGTAAATAGTATTAAGTAATTGGAGGATAAAATGGATAATAAAAAGAAATGCCCAGTAGGTGGAAAGGGCATAGGCGGTCAGGCTGTAATAGAGGGTGTAATGATGAGAGGTAAAAAACTCTACGCCTTAGCAGTCAGAACACCTAAAAAGGAAATTGTTGTTGAAAAAACACCTATAAAACCAGCAGCAGAAAAGTGTAAAATTTTAGGTTGGCCTATTATAAGAGGTGTGGTTGCTTTTGTAGATAGCCTTGTAATGGGTATGAAGGTTACAACAAAGTCTGCTACTCTTGCAGGTCTTGATGATATTGAATATGACCAAGAAAGTAAGTTTGAAAAGTGGCTTGAAAATAAGTTTGGAGATAAGTTAGCTGACTATCTTATTTATTTTAGTGTAGCAGTATCAATTATTTTATGTATTGGTATTTTTATGGTATTACCTACATTTTTAGGCGGTGCAGTTACAAACCTTTTACATGGAGATGCCACTCTAAGAAGTGTTATTGAAGGTGTTATAAAGATAATTATTTTGTGGGATATATGTTTTTAGTATCTCAAATGAAAGATATTAAAAGAGTGTTTATGTACCATGGAGCAGAGCATAAGACAATAAATTGCTTTGAAAGTGGAGAAGAATTAACAGTAGAAAATGTAAGACACAACTCACGATTCCATAAGAGATGTGGTACTAGCTTTTTAGTTATAGTTATGCTTGTAAGTATTATACTTTTCTTCTTTATAAGAACAGATGTACTTTGGCTCAGAGTTCTCTCAAGAATAATATTAGTACCAGCTATCGCCGGTATTTCATATGAATTTATACGATATGCAGGTAAGCACGACAATTTACTTGTAAATATTATTAGTGCCCTGGTATTGCTATGCAGATTATTACAACAAGCGAGCCAGATGACTCTATGATTGAGGTTGCTATTGCATCTTTAAATGCTGTACTTGAGGAGGAACCAGAAGAAAATGCCAACAGTTAAGGAAGTTTTAAACGATACAAAAAAACGCTTAAAAGAACAGGGCATTGATACTTATTCCCTTGATAGCAGTCTTTTGGTAAGCGAGGTTACTGGGCTTACTAAAATACAGCTTGTTACTCACGATAGAGATGAAGTTACTGAAGAACAGATTAACAGACTTGAAAATCTTGTGAAAGAAAGATTAAAAAATAAGCCTATGCAGTATATTTTGGGTCATTGTGAGTTTATGGGACTTGATTTTAAAGTAACAGAGAATACTCTCATTCCAAGAGGGGATACTGAAAATATAGTTGAGGAGGTTATAGCCACTATAGAAAATAGTGGCTATAATAATGTATTGGATATGTGTACTGGTACAGGAGCTATTGCAATAAGTGTTGCCCATTACACAAAAGCTAAAGTTACAGCCTCAGATATATCTTCAAAGGCTTTGGAAGTAGCCAGAGAAAATGCCAAAATATTAAATGCAGATGTCAACTTTATAGAAAGTGACTTGTTTGAAAATATTAATGAAACTTTTGATGTCCTTGTTTCAAACCCACCTTATATTGAAAGTGAAGTTATACCCACACTTATGGAACAGGTAAAAGATTATGAACCTATGCTTGCTTTAGATGGTGGAAAAGATGGTTTGGATTTTTACAGAAATATTATAAATCAAGCTAAGAATTATATTAACCAAAATGGTTGCATAGTCTTTGAAATAGGGTACAATCAAGGGGGACAGGTAAAAAGTCTGTTAGAAAATGCAGGATTTGTTAATATTAATGTTAAACAGGATTTGGCAGGACTTGACAGACTTGTAATTGGGTTTAAATTATGATATACTGACCATATACGAACAGGAGGAAAAAAATGCTTGAAAGACTTGCAGATATAGAAAGAAGATATGAAGAATTATCGGACCTTATAAATGACCCAGAAATCATTGCCGATAATGAAAGATGGAGAAAGCTGATGAAAGAACACAGCGATATTACTCCTATTGTTGAAAAATATAGAGAATACAAAAAGATAAAGGAAGAACTTGCAGAGGCAGAAGAAATGCTTAATGACAGTTCTATTGATGATGACTTTAAGGCTCTTGTAAAGGAAGAATTTTCAGAAAATAAAAAGAAAATTGTTGACACAGAGGAAGAGTTAAAAAATTCTTATGCTTCCTAAAGACCCTAATGATGACAAGAATGTTATTGTTGAAATTAGAGGTGGTGCAGGTGGTGACGAAGCAAATATTTTTGCTGGCGACCTTTATAGAATGTACTCTCGTTATGCTGAAAGAAGACGCTGGAAAACTGAAATTATGTCTGTAAATGAAAGTGAAGCTGGTGGTTTCAGAGAAATTTCATTTATGATTTCAGGTCAGGGTGCTTATTCAAGATTAAAGTATGAAAGTGGTGTTCACAGAGTACAGAGAATACCGGCTACTGAATCTAGTGGTAGAATTCATACTTCAACTGCGTCTGTTGCCGTACTTCCAGAAGTTGAGGCTGTTGATGTTAAGTTAAATATGAATGATTGTAGATTTGATGTTTTCAGAGCTAGTGGTAATGGTGGTCAGTGTGTAAACACAACTGACTCAGCCGTAAGACTTACTCATTATCCTACAGGTATTGTAATTTCATGTCAGGACGAAAAAAGCCAGTTAAAAAATAAGGAAAAGGCTTTAAAGGTACTTATGAGCCGTCTTTACGATTTGGAACAGCAGAAACAGCATGATGAAATTGCTAGTGAAAGAAAGAGCCAGATTGGTAGAGGTAACAGAAACGAAAGAATCAGAACATATAATTATCCACAGGGTAGAGTTACAGACCACAGAATTGGTTTAACTTTACACAGATTGGACTCAATTATTGACGGCGATTTAGATGAAATTATGGATGCACTCATTACAACTGAACAGGCTGAAAAGTTAAAAGCCGGCGATGAGGCAATGTAATAAAAGGGTTATATTAAGGGATTTTTGAAGGAGATGGTAGGATGAACAATATGACAATTAACAAAGAGGAATTTAAGGAACAGCTTGCTAACAACGTGAAAAGCCTTTTTAGAAAGACTGTAAAGACTGCTAGTAGTGTTGAGCTTTATAAGGCTCTTGTTTTCACTATCAGAAGTTATATTTCTGATAATTGGGTTAAAACTCATGATGCCTATGACAGCAAGGGCTGTAAGGTTGTTTGTTATTTATCTATGGAGTTTTTAATGGGTCGTTTCTTAGGAAATGCCGTTCTTAATATGTGTGCAAATAACACAGTTTCAGAAGCTTTAGAGGAATTGGGGATTGATTACAATGCTCTTGAAGATGTAGAACGCGACCCAGGTCTTGGTAATGGTGGTCTTGGTAGACTTGCAGCTTGTTTCTTAGACTCACTTTCTACACTTGAATTACCAGCTTATGGCTGTGGTATCAGATACCATTATGGTATTTTTGAACAGAAGATAGAAAATGGTTATCAGGTTGAAAAGCCAGATAACTGGCTTAAAGACGGTGATGTTTGGGGTGTAGAACGTCAGGAATATGCTGTTGATGTTAATTTCTTTGGTGATGTAAAGGCTGTTAAAAAGGAAAATGGCGAATATAAATTTATACAGGAAAACTGCCAGACTATTGTAGCTATTCCTTATGACTATCCTGTTGTTGGTTATGGTAACAAGACAGTTAATACTCTTAGATTATGGGATGCTCAGCCAAAGGCAGGTTTTGATTTAAAGAGCTTTAATGCTGGAGATTATTCAAAGGCTGTTGAACAGGAAAATATGGCTAGAACTATTACAGAGGTACTTTATCCAGCTGATGAACATTATGCAGGTAAGGAACTTAGATTAAGACAGCAGTATTTCTTTGTTTCTGCTACACTTCAGAGAGTAATTGCTAAGTTTAAAGAACTTTTGGTAATGATTTTTCTAAACTTCCAGAAAAGTATGCTTTCCAGTTAAATGATACTCATCCTAGTATTGCTGTAGCTGAATTAATGCGTATTTTAGTTGATGAAAATGACCTTCCTTGGGATGAAGCATGGGAAATTACAACTAAGTGCTGTGCATATACTAACCATACAATAATGTCAGAAGCCCTTGAAAAATGGCCTATTGAACTTTTCTCAAGACTTCTTCCTAGAATTTATATGATTGTTGAAGAAATTAACAGACGTTTCTGTGATATGCTTATTTCTAAGTTTGGTAATAATCCAGAAAAGATTAGAAAAATGGCTATTGTTGCTGACGGTCAGATAAGAATGGCTTGGCTTGCTATTGTTGGTTCACATTCTGTAATGGTGTTGCAGCACTCATACTGAAATACTTAAAAATCAGGAATTAAAGGATTTCTATGAAATTTATCCTGAAAAGTTCAATAACAAGACTAATGGTATTACACAGAGAAGATGGCTTGGACACGCAAATCCAAAACTTGCTAGTCTTATTACAAATAAGTTGGCGAGGGTTGGGAAAAAGACCTTACTAAGTTAAAGGGTCTTGAAAAACTTGCAGATGACCCAATTTTCCAGGCACAGTTTATGGATATTAAGAAGGAAAATAAAATTGCTTTAGCTGATTACTTCAAGAAGACAACTGGTGTTGAAATTAATCCAGACTCTATTTTTGATATTCAGGTAAAACGACTTCACGAATATAAGAGACAGCTTTTAAATATACTTCATGTTTTAAGTCTTTACAATAAGTTAAAGGTAAATCCTGGTCTTGATATTGCACCTAGAACATTTATTTTTGGTGCAAAATCTGCTGCTGGTTACAGAATGGCAAAACTTATTATTAAGCTTATCAATTCAGTAGCTGATTTAGTAAACAATGATGAAACTATTGATGGCAAGATTAAGGTTATATTTGCTGAAAATTACAGAGTAACTCTTGCTGAAAAACTTATTCCAGCTGCTGATGTTTCAGAACAGATTTCTACAGCTAGTAAGGAAGCATCTGGTACTGGTAATATGAAGTTTATGTTAAATGGTGCTTTAACTCTTGGTACGCTTGATGGAGCTAATGTTGAAATCAGAGAAGAAGTTGGCGACGAAAATATATTTATTTTCGGTATGAAAGCTGATGAAGTTATTGCTGAATATGCTAAGAATGACTATAATCCTTGGGATATTTACAATATGAATTCTGATGTAAGAAATGTTATGAATATGCTTATTAATGGTACTCTTGATGAAGACAGAGAACTTTCAGAGATATTTATAACTCACTTCTCAATGGTATTAATGGTAACAGACCAGACGAATACTTGTTCTCAAAGATTTTGCAGCTTATGCAGAAGCACAGGATAGAATTGACAAGGCTTACAAAGATAAGAAACATTGGGCTAAGATGGCTATTTTAAATACTGCTAATAGTGGTAAGTTCTCATCAGACAGAACTATTCAGGAATATGCTGATGATATTTGGGATTTAAAGCCAGTTCATATTGATTAATTATTAATATTTTAATATTACTGAAGGGCACATCATTTTTGGTGTGCCTTTTTAAGGAGAATTATAATGTTTTTTATAATGGGAATAAATAGCGACTATAAAAAGTTGAATTTTATTCAAAATTTTGTTTGCCCCGATTGTGGGATTGTAGGGGAGTATCAAGTCTTTGTGGCTTATACTGTACTATCATTATTTTTTATACCTATTTTAAATGGGGTAGAAAATATTATGTACAGACTTCTTGCTGTGGCAAAACTTATAAACTTGATAATGAAGTAGGTAGAGCTATAGAAAAGGGCGAACCTATAGTTATATCCCAAAATGATTTAGAATATGAGGGTCAAACTCCAGTAATTAAAAAATGCAATTACTGTGGATATGTAACAGAGGAAAATTTTGAATATTGTCCTAAATGTGGAAATAAATTAAATTAAAAAAGCACAAGGTTGTAATGAATTGTACTTCATTATGCCTTGTGCTTTAGTTTTAGGCTAAATATCATTTATTGCATCACAAATGCAATCTGAAATATCTGTTGCCATTACAGAATAAGATGAAGTTTCTTTTCTGCAATTTCGCCAGATTTACCATTTAAGTAAGTACCCAGACAAGCTGAATCAAAAGGCTTTAAACCCTGTGCAATAAGTCCAGTTATAACACCTGTAAGACTATCCCCAGAACCACCTTTACTCATAGCACTTGTACCCGTAGTATTTATACATATTTTTCCGTTAGGATTTGCAATAACTGTATGGGCGGATTTAAGTACAACTACAATATTGTACTTTTTAGCAAAATCCAATGCCACCTGTTGCATATTGTTGGCAATTTCATTTACAGGTACATTTGTAAGTCGGCTCATCTCTTTTAAATGAGGGGTTATAACACAATTTACCTTTAACTTTTTAAGTAAATCTGTATTTTCAGAAAGTATGTTAAGTCCGTCAGCATCTATAACTAAAGGTGCTTTTGAATTTTCAATTACATATTCAAGCATTTTTCGGCTATTATCACTTATTCCTAAACCAGAACCTATAGCAATAGCATTTTTACCGTCTAAGGCTGTTGGTATATCAGAATTTAATGTTGTTACTGCCTCTGGTATTGTACAATGAGCAACACCTATAACATGACGAGTGGAACATATATTTACAAGACCACAGCCACATTTATAGGCACTTTTGGCATTTATAATAGCTGCTCCAGCCATTGTATCACAGCCAGAGATGAAAAGTGCTTTGCCGTAAGTACCTTTGTTGGAATTTTCTACACGCTGTGGCAAAAGTTCTTTGGCTGATTTTTTATCTAATGTAAAAATATTATTTTTTGAAATATATGGGATACCTATGTCTGAAACAACCAATTTTTTAATATGGCTATTTGCAGGATAAAGTAAAATGCCCACTTAGGTAAATGGAAAGTTACAGTAACATCAGAATTAACAGCGATACCATAGTCCTCTCCTGTATCAGAATTAACACCAGTAGGGCAATCTACAGAAATAACGGTTTTACCTGAGGTATTAATAATATTTACTATTTCACTATATAAGGGACTTAATTGACGATTTAAACCTGTTCCAATGAGGGCATCTATAATTAAGTCAGCATCTGAAACATCTATTAAGTTAATATTATCTGTGATATAGTGGATATTTGCTTTATAGGCTTTAAGATAATTGAGATTTTTATTGCAATCTGGAGTAGCTTTGTTAAAATCTCCAACAAAATAGATTTTAACATTAATCCCCATAGCCATAAGTTGACGGCTTACAGCTAAACCATCTCCGCCATTATTACCTTTGCCAGCAAAAACTATAACAGATTTTGGGCTAAATTTTAAAACTTCTTTTTTTACACCATAGGCTGCGTTTTCCATAAGTAAAAGTGATGGAACTCCTTTTTTCTCTATGGCATCGGTTTCTATAGCTTTCATTTGTGCAGTTGTTACTATATCCATAAAATCACTCCTTTGCTTCGATTACAGCAAAAGCAACAGCATTTTCTTTGCTATGGGATATAGAAATTGAAATGTTTCCACCATTCATTGAGTCAAAAATTTCCTTTGTTTTGTTGTGTAATACAACATAAGGCTTGCCACTTTCGTGTCTTAAAATTTCTATTTCTTTAGGGGAACAACCTTTAAATCCTGTACCATAGCCTTTACAACAGCTTCCTTTGCAGCAAAATTTCCAGCAAGAGTTCATAATTACAATTATGAAAAAGTTGTTGCTCAGATTTGGTATATATTTTGCTTAAAAAAGACTTATTCTCAACAGCTTTTTGTATTCTTGATATTTCAATAATATCAGTTCCAATTCCTATAATCATAAAACACCACCTCTTAATATAAGTATAAACTATTTTAGTAGAAAAATCTATTCAATAATTGCAAAATTGTATTTTTTAGGGTATTATATAACAAGGTGATTAGTATGAAGTATGAGATTTTAAAATTGCTAAAGGAAAAAAGAGATTATATATCAGGGGAAGAAATGGCAAAACATTTTGGTGTTTCTCGTACCGCTGTATGGAAAAATATTACTAAACTTAAAAATGAGGGTTATAATATTAAGTCTGTAAGCAATAGAGGATATTTTCTTGAAGAAACAAATGATATTCTGAACATAGGTGAAATAGATTATAACAATGCTTTTTTCTTAGAAACTGTAGACTCTACAAATGAAGAATGTAAAAGACAGGCTGTTAAAGGTAAAAATGACGGCTTGCTTGTAGTATGTGATTATCAAAGTGCTGGAAAAGGTAGATTGGGCAGAACTTGGGTAGCCGAAAGCCACGATAATCTATGTATGAGTTTTTTGCTTTATCCGGATATAAGTCCGATGAAAGCTCCTCAGCTTACACTTTTAACAGGTATGGCTGTATGTGAGGCAATAAAGGAAGTAACAGGCTTAAACGCAGGCATAAAGTGGCCAAATGACATTTTGGTAAATGGCAAAAAGGTTGTAGGCATACTTACAGAATTAAGTGCTGAAATAGATTGCATAAAATATGTTGTTGTTGGTATAGGTATTAATGTAAATAACAGCAGTTTTAGCGAAGAATTGAAAAATAAAGCTACTTCAATGTATATTGAAACAGGTAAAAAGTTTTATAGAAAAGATTTTATAAAGCCTATTGCTGACAGACTTATGGAATATTATAAACAATTTTGTGCAGAGGGCTTTGCTCCTTTTACAGAAAAATATAATTCACTTTGTCTTAATATAGGTCAAGAGGTAAAAACTATAGGCAGAGAAGAAATAGAGGGAACAGCACTTGGTATAAATTCTGAAGGCTGTTTAATGATAAAAGATAGTACAGGAAAGATACACGATGTATTACAGGCGAAGTATCTTTGAGAAAAAAAGATAACAGTTACATTTAGGAGGAATTATGGAAGATATAAAGGATATATTAAGTTCTGCGTCATTTTACAAGCAGGGTTATTTTTACAATGATAAAATGCCAATATTACCAGAATCAGTAAAACAAGAGTTGAAAATTGCTAATGTTCTTTTGGCTGAAAAGATAAGAGGTATTGCTACAATAGGCTTTTATAAGGATACAGGGGATTTATTTGTGGAAGTCAGAAATCAGGAAGATGATTTTTCTTATGATGAAATAAACGCAAAACTTGAAGTTGCAAGAGTGGAAAAGGAACACGCCGAACTTTTAATTCCCTTACACTTGGTACAAAACTTTGTAATGGGCAAGGTGACAGAATGAAAATAGGCAATATAGAGACAAAAAACAATGTTTTTCTTGCACCAATGGCAGGAGTAACAGACCTTGTATTTAGAGTTATTTGCAAAGAAATGGATTGTGGTATGGTGTACTCCGAAATGGTTAGTGCAAAGGGCGTACAACATAACAACAAAAATACAAAAGAGCTTTTAAAGGTTGACGAAAGGGAAAGACCTGTTGCTATGCAGATGTTTGGTTCTGACCCTGAAATAATGGCTGAAATGGCAAGAAAATTAAACGAGTATGAGGATATAGACATACTTGATATTAATATGGGTTGCCCAGCTCCAAAGATAGTTAAAAATGGTGAAGGTTCTGCTTTGACTTTAAATCCTAAATTAGTTGGAGAGATTATATCTGCTGTTTCAAAAGCATCAGAAAAGCCTGTTACAGTAAAGTTTAGAAAAGGCTTTGATGACCAACACCTTAATGCTCTTGAGATTGGTAGAATAGCGGAAGAAAGTGGTGCAAAGGCTGTTACTATACATGGAAGAACAAGAGAACAGTATTATGCCGGTAAGGCTGATTGGGATATTATTAAGGCATTAAAAGAGGAAATAAAGACAATTCCTGTTATAGGCAATGGGGATATTTTTACACCAGAGGACGCAAAAAAAATGCTTGAATATACTGGCTGTGACGCTGTTATGATTGGCAGAGGTTCTCAAGGAAATCCTTTTATTTTTAAAAGAACAGTTGAATACCTTGAAAATGGTGTGTTACTTCCAGAACCAACTTGGGAAGATAGACTTGATATTGCAGAAAAGCATATGGATATGCTTGCCGATTACAAGGGAGAAGTTATAGGCATAAGAGAAATGAGAAAGCATTTAGGTTGGTATATAAAAGGTTTGCCACATAGTGCTGAAATGAGGGTAAAAATAAATGCCACTTCTGGCAGAGAAAATATGAGAGATGTTCTTAATTATATGAGGGAATTAATAGCCTCTAACAATAACTAATTAGGGTAAGAATGTTGACATTTTTTAACTGTTGATATATAATAAATAATGTATATTAAATAAGGAGCGATATTATTATGGCTGAAGAAAAGAAAATTAATTTTAACAAATGATTGGTTTAAAAAAGCTTGAAGAAGAATTAGAAAACCTCAAAGTAGTAAGAAGAAAAGAAGTTGCTGCTAAGATTAAGGAAGCTAGAATGCAGGGCGACCTTTCCGAAAATGCTGAATATGACGCTGCTAAGGAAGAACAGGCGGAAATCGAAACAAGAATTACTCAGATTGAAAAAATGCTCAGAAATGCTGAAGTTATTGATGAAGATGAGCTTAACACAGGTAAGGTAAACCTTGGTAATACAGTAGTTCTTTGGGATAAAGAATTTGAAGAAGAAATTACTTACACTCTCGTAGGTCCAGCAGAAGCAGACCCTATGCAGGGTAAACTTTCTAACGAATCTCCTCTTGGTATGGCTATGTTAGGTCATTCAGTAGGTGATATTATTGAAAATCAGGCTCCAGACGGAGTAATCGAATTTAAGATTTTAGATATTAAATAGGAGAAAGACAAATGGAAAACAATCAGAATAAGCCAAACAAGAAGCAGGCTGCTGAAGGTAAGGCTTTAAATGAAATTTTAAGATTAAGACGCGAGAAACTTGCTACTTTACAGGAAATGGATATGGACCCATTTAAGATTGTAAGTGCGATGTTACAAACCATAGCGTAGAAATTAAGGAAAATTTTGAAGAATTTGAAGGCAAGACTGTATCTGTTGCTGGTAGAGTTATGAGCAAGAGAGTTATGGGTAAGGCTAGTTTCTGCGATGTTCAGGATAGAGATGGCAGAATTCAATGCTATGTTACAAGAGATGGCCTTGGCGAAGATAGCTACAAGCTTTTCAAGAAGTACGATATTGGCGATATTGTATGCGTAAAGGGTTATGTATTCAAAACTCAGAAGGAAGAAATTTCTGTTCATGCAGAAGAAGTTACATTACTTTCTAAGTCACTTCAGGTTCTTCCAGAAAAGTTCCATGGTTTAAAGGACCAGGATTTAAGATACAGACAGAGATATGTTGACCTTATTGTAAACCCAGAAACAAAGAAGAACTTATTACAAGAGGTAAGGTTATTAAGACTGTTAGAAATTACCTTGATAACTTAGACTTCTTGAAGTTGAAACTCCAATTTTACAGACTATTCCAGGTGGTGCATCTGCAAGACCTTTCATTACACATCACAATACACTTGATATTGATATGTATATGAGAATTGCTCTTGAACTTCCATTAAAGAGACTTATTGTTGGTGGTCTTGAAAGAGTATACGAATTGGTAGAGTATTCAGAAATGAAGGTATGGACGCAAGTCATAACCCTGAATTTACATTACTTGAATTATATCAGGCATATACAGATTACCACGGTATGATGGATATTACTGAAGGTATCATTAAGGAAGTTGCTGAAAAGGTTGCTGGTAGCGATAAAATTGTATATCAGGGTGTAGAACTTGATTTCTCAAAGCCTTTTGAAAGAATTACAATGCTTGATGCTGTAAAGAAGTACACAGGTGTTGACTTTGATGAAATTCCTGATACTGAAACAGCTAAGAAGGTTGCTAAGGAACATAATGTTGAATTTGAAGAAGTTCACGAAAAAGGCGATATTCTTAACTTATTCTTCGAAGAATTTGTTGAAGATAAGCTTATTCAGCTACATTCCTTATGGACCATCCTGTTGAAATTTCTCCACTTACAAAGAGAAAACCAGATAAGCCAGATTATACAGAAAGATTTGAGCTTTTCATCTGCGGTCACGAATATGCAAATGCTTATAGCGAATTAAATGACCCAATCGACCAGAGAGAAAGATTTAAGCGTCAGGATGAGCTTAGAGCTAGTGGCGATGAAGAAGCTAATATGATTGATGAAGACTTTATGATGGCTCTTGAATACGGTATGGCACCTACAGGTGGTATGGGTATGGGTATTGATAGACTTGTAATGTTATTTACAAATGCAAGCACAATCAGAGATATTCTCTTATTCCCGACAATGAAGCCTATTGAAACTGGTAACAAGACAGAAGAATAATTGTTTTAAATGCACAGGATTTATCGGTTCTTTACCAAATGGTGTGATTTTGAACTAAAACATAAGTTTTGGGGATGTATGAGAAATTATACATTCCCATTTTTATATTAACGGTTCTTTACCAAATAGTGTGTTTTTGAAATAAATCATAAGTTTTTAGGAATGTATTAAAATTATACATTCCTTTTTTATATTTATATATTGCTTTTAGTAAAAATACTGTACAATTGACAATTTTATAATATAGAAGTATTATAATTATAGTGATTTTATTTTATGTTTAGAAATAGAAGTTATATTGATATTGAATATGTATGATATAATAATAGAACTATAAAATTATGAGGGGCAATATGGCAAAATCTTCAAATCAAAAATTGAAGTTAATGTATCTTATGAAAATAATGCTGGAGATGACAGATGAAACACACAGTATTACTATGAATGAAATTATTGATATATTAAATAGCTATGGAATAAATGCTGAACGCAAGAGTTTATACAATGATATAGAAAATTTGCGAAACTATGGCATTGACATTATTGGGGTACAGAAAGAAAGAACTTACTATTATAATGTAGTAAATAGACAGTTTGAGCTGGCAGAACTTAAACTATTGGTAGATTCTGTACAGTCAGCGAAGTTTATAACAGAGAAAAAATCTAATGAACTTATTAAGAAAATAGAGGGTTTTGCAAGTAAATATGAGGCTATGCAAGTAAATATGAGGCTATGCAATTACATAGACAGGTATATGTATCAGGAAGAGTTAAGATTATGAATGAAAGTATTTACTACAATGTTGATATAATACATACGGCAATAGCTAAAAACTCTAAAATAACATTTCAGTATTTTCAATGGAATGTAAACAAGTAAATGGAATTACGACACAATGGTACAGAGTATGAAGTAAGTCCTTGGGCCTTATCTTGGGACGATGAAAATTACTATCTTATTGCTTTTGATAGCTACAATAAAATTATTAAACATTTTCGTGTGGATAAAATGCTCAATATTAATGCTAATAGCAAAAAGAGAGAGAGTAAACAGGAGTTTAGGTCTTTTGATATGGCGTTATATGCTAAGAAAGTCTTTGGAATGTATGGTGGGAAAGAAGAATGGGTTAAGATTGAATGTGAAAATAGTCTTGTTGGTGTTATGATAGATAGATTTGGAAAGGAAATAACAATAATTTCAAAAGAGGATGAACATTTTATAATTAATGTTCAGGTTGTGACTAGCAGGCAGTTTTTGGCTTGGATAATAGTGCTAAAATTATTGAACCTGAATTTGTAGTGGAACAAATGCACAGAGAAATAGATAGACTTATAGAACAATATAGAAAGTAAAACGAACAAAATTTTGATATACAAGGGCTGTTTATTGGACACGCTAGGCTTTATAATAAAAAATAGATAAGATGTGAGGTTATATAATTCCTATTTTTTATGGTTATGGAAATTTGGTTTATTAGAGATGAAAAAGGTTAGTATTTATATATTTTTATAGGGGAGTGAAGGTTATGCACATATTGGCATTTATTTTAATGTTTATAGTAGGCTCAATAATAGCAGCTTGTAGTGGAGATTTTTCTGGACTAGCTGCCATAGGGAAAATAGTTGGATTTTTTGTGCTGCTGTTTGTAAGGATGTGGTTATTTACACAACCAATATTGTTAGTGGTTGTAATTGTGATGGCGATTTTTATTTTGATAGTATGTTCAAGCTCTAAGTAATTATTTTTGATATGATATATATAATAGATATGTACATATGCTTTTGCTATTGTTTAAACAATGATGTAAATTTGCTGAGATATATCAGAGTGGTATTGAAGAAATTAAGAAAATAGAGTAAAATAATAAATGTAATGTTAGTAACATAATTATTACAAATAAATTATATGGAGGAATTTAAAATGAAAGATAAGAAAATGTTGAGTGAAATTTATTGTATAAATAAGGAAATGAATAGAAATATTAGTAGAATAGCTAATTTTGTTGTTATGATATTTATGTGGATTGCAAAGAATGATTTGATAAGAAAGGCGATGAAAAAGGAAAGAAACTAGCAGGATTTGGGTTAATGGTTATGGCTATAGCAAATATTCTTTTAATGATTGAGGATGGTATTGATATGGTTAGAGAACTTATAGGAAAAGATGAGTTAGAATGTGAAGATGATGAATTTAAAGAAATAGAAGATTAAGGTATATGAATGAACTTATTTAATAAAGGTTTATTCCTTAATTGATAATCTTTTACATTAGTTGATACCGTTATATAAATAAGTTAATATAATAAACAGGCATAAGTCTAATATATAGATTTATGCCTGTTTTGTTATGTTTATGGGTATAAATAATGTTAAAAGTATGGAATTATTATACAATTAAAGTTTGAATATATGGGGTTGTATTTATTTCAGTAAAAATATATAATAGGTTTTGT
>ENA-OQHP01000022-OQHP01000022.1-human-gut-metagenome-genome-assembly--contig:-NODE-22-length-50218-cov-4.011699_pt1 | contig 50218 bp, 59 predicted proteins | sample MGYA00242563_ERZ504717 | MGnify/ENA primary metagenome ERZ504717 (study PRJEB26092, sample SAMD00036212) | human gut metagenome | host: Homo sapiens | study: EMG produced TPA metagenomics assembly of... | reverse complement strand
GCTATCCCGTCGCCGCCGTTACCAAGTGCGCGAGATTACTTTGGATATGGCTCCTAACATGGAGCAGATTGCACGCATCTGCTTTCCTGCGGCCAAACGTGTTACCGATCGCTTTCACGTACAGAAGGTAGCTTATAAAGCTGTGCAGGAGATGCGGGTAAAAGCTCGCTGGGAGGCTTTGGATGAAGAGTCCACTCAGATTGCTTATGCAAAGGCCTGTGGAAAGATGTATCATGCACCTGTTTTCGCTAATGGAGATACAAGGAAGCAGTTGTTAGCGAGAAGTATTTATCTGCTTTACAAGGAGGAATCCTTATGGACTCAGTCTCAAAGAATACGGGCTGAAATTCTTTTCAAGGAATATCCCGATATAAAGAAAGGATATTATCTGTCTATGCGGTTAGGCTTAATCTATCATCAGCGTAAGTTTAAGGATATTGCTTTGACAAGGCTGGCAAGGTGGTATGATGAAGTAGATAAATCAGGGTTCCTCACCTTTGGAAGGGTCGCACGTTCTATACAAACACATTATCTGGATATAATCAATTTTTTTGAAAGGAGGGCAACCAATGCCGAAGCTGAGTCATTCAATGCTAAAATCAAAGCATTTAGAGCACAGTTCAGAGGAGTAAGAGATAGAGCTTTTTTCTTATATAGACTTGCTAAATTATATGCTTAAATATAAAATCCCTCAGATTGTTACGTTGACCCGAAGTAACCTTGTTATAAATCCGTTGATAGAACGGCAAGGGGGAAACTTTTTTCCTTATATAGACTTGCTAAATTATATGCTTAAATACAAAATCCCTCAGGTTGTTACGTTGACTCATGATTGGGAACAATTTGGGAACATCTCCGATAAAAAGAAAAAGCTAAGTATTGAATTATCAATTACTTAGCTTTTATCTTTGTACCCAGACCCGGGGTCGAACCGGGATGGAAGTGAATCCACTGGTGTTTGAGACCAGCGCGTCTACCGATTCCGCCATCTGGGCATCTCTTGAAACATTGTTTGTTTCTCGATTGCGGTTGCAAAGGTACGACTTTTTTCATACCTACAAACTTTTCGGCATTTTTTTTCAAAAAAAAGATAAATATACTACGATTTATGGGATAACGGACAATGGTTTTCTAAAAATAAGCCCTATATTAGCGGAAACTTTAAAACGATTTTATATCATGACAAACAGCAATAATTATTGTGTCATCATGGGGGGAGGTATAGGTAGTCGGTTCTGGCCATATAGCCGCAAAAACCTTCCTAAACAATTCCTTGATTTCTTCGGGACCGGACGTTCTCTAATACAGCAAACGTTTGATCGTTATAAAAAAATAGTCCCTATAGAAAACATTTTTATTACAACCAATGTATTGTATAAAGAACTGATCCAAGAACAACTCCCAGAATTGGACAAATCACAAATTTTATTGGAACCCACCCGCAGAAACACTGCTCCATGTATAGCTTGGGCTTCCTATCATATAAAAAACTCAATCCAAATGCCAATGTCATTGTCGCACCGTCCGACCACCTGATTTTAAAAGAAGATGAGTTCAAAGCTGCAATTTTGAAAGGTCTGGAATTTGTTTCAAACTCTCCTCAATTACTAACATTAGGTATCAAACCTAACAGACCGGAAACCGGCTATGGCTATATTCAGATTGAGGAAGAAAAACAAGGAGAATTCTTTAAAGTAAAAACATTCATTGAAAAGCCCCAATTGGAATTTGCCAAAGTATTCGTAGAAAGTGGAGAATTCTATTGGAACTCAGGAATATTCTTATGGAATATCAATACAATTTTAAAAGCCTTCAATGAGATTATGCCCGAAGTTTGTACCAAACTGACTAACGGAGAAGAAGATTTTGCCTCCTGTCCCAATATCTCCATTGACTATGGAATCATGGAGAAAGCCAACAATGTTTTCGTCCAATTGTGCGACTTCGGATGGGCAGATTTAGGTACATGGGACTCCTTGTATGATATATCATCCAAGGACCAAGAAGGTAACGTCGTAGTAAACGGAAACTCCTTATTATATAACAGCTATAATAATGTAATAGTAGTGCCAGAAGGGAAATTAGCCGTAATACAGGATCTAGAAGGTTATTTAGTAGCCGCAAGAGACAATGTATTACTCATATGCAAAAAAGATGACGAAAGCGCTATCCGAAAATTCGTAAATGACGTACAAATCAAACTAGGAGATCAGTTTGTATAAAAACAGGTAACCGGAGTTTAATCATAAGGAAAGCGGGAAACAGAATATCCGTTTCCCGCTCTTTATATTTACTAAGAAAGAAAAAGATTACTTGTCACCACCTTCCCAGGCTTGATTGATTGCTGTTGCCACCTCCACAAATTCTTCATTTGTCAGTTTCAACTTCGGATTAGAAAAAATCATATCCGACTCTTTCTGAATAGGAATCAGATGAATATGTGCATGAGGAACCTCTAATCCGATTACTGCCTCACCTACTTTCTTGCACGGAAAAACCTTTTGAATAGCAAGCGCCACACTCTTTGCAAAAACATGCATAGCAGCCAGTTCATTATCCTCCAAATCAAAGATATAGTCCACCTCACATTTCGGAACAACCAACGTATGCCCTTTGGCTAACGGATTGATATCCAGAAAAGCATAGAACTGGTCATTTTCAGCCACTTTATAGCTAGGAATCTCACCTGTAATAATTCTACTAAATATTGTTGCCATATCTATAAGTATTAAATAAGGCAGCCCCGCATAGCGGACCTGCCTTATATATTAAAATGAAATATTCACAACTTCTAAGCTGATTTTACCTTGCGGAATAGTGATTTCAGCCACATCACCCACTTTTTTTCCTAACAAACCCTGTGCTATCGGAGTATTTACCGAAATCTTGCCCAATTTTAAATTCGCTTCGCTTTCGGCTACGATAGTATAAACCATCTTCATTCCGGTCTTGGCATTCTTCAATTCTACTTTCGTCAAAATTTGCACTGTATCTGCATTCATTTTTGAAGTATCAATAATTTTAGCATCACCAATAGTTGATTTCAGCTGGCTGATCTTCATCTCCAATAGACCTTGCGCCTCTTTGGCAGCATCATATTCGGCATTTTCTGACAAGTCTCCCTTATCACGCGCTTCGGCAATAGCCGACACAATTTTAGGACGTTCTACTGATTCCAGATATTTCAGTTCCTCAATCAGTTGCTTGTAACCTTCTTCTGACATATAAGCCATAATGTTTTCCTCCTTTTAAATTATATAATTATTCATTGTTCCAGTTATGCCTATAAAAACAAAAAGAATTCCGACATGGAAATGTCGGAACCCTCTTTGGTATTTCAAGTCTTGCAAAGATAGACTTTTATCTAATACGAGTCAAGTTTATAAGGATGCTATGTAACATGTTTAAACAAATTCAACTCATAATTAGCTTTTTACAAGAGTTTTTTAATGGCTTCATCCAAATCTTTAATATTCTCACCACGGGCGCTTAATTCATTATTACGATTTACCAAAAATACCGAAGGCAGATTAGTTACATTATATAATGAAATGTATGAAGAATAAGCGCCATTAGCGTCACGTACACAGACCCAAGGCAGATTATCTGCAGATGTTTTCCAAAAGTGTTCATCACCATCCAGTGAAATCTGGTAAATCTCGAACCCTTGAGAAGCATACTTATTATAAAGTTCACGTAACGCCAAATTATGTGCAGCAGACATTGCATTGTTATATACAGTAAAATCGATCAGCACCACTTTACCCTTCAAATCGGTCAGACTGCGTGTATTGCCTTTCAAGTCTTTCAGCTGAATATCAATAATGCTGGCTTCCTTGATTTTATCTTCAGGAATTTCCATGGTCTGCTGACGGGGAGTACGGGTATTCTTCATTCCTTTTATAACCATATTGTACAAGTTGCGTGAACGGTCGGCATGTGGATAAGCATTATTCAGACTCGTAGCCACCGCAGCGAAACACTTCACATCCTCCTTATTTGTCAAAGGATCAAAAATCATATACCCATTCAACGACTGGAATAAAGCGAAATAAGCATATGGCATATTTGGAGCCGCAAAAATATATTCTCGTTTCACTTTATTCTTGTAATTGTTTACCATAGCCAAAAGGCTGTCTTGTGCGATGCCCGCAGGGATATTACGGTTCTGACCGAGTTTGTCCACATTCTTCTGCAAATCAGCTTGCAGCAACACCAATTCCTTTATTTTCAAATTGTTTTCCGAACCTTCAATACGATAGGCAGTCGCAAAATCATTTATCTCAGCCTTAACTGATACTGTTTCCGTAGAGTCTACAGCAAAGTTTATCACTTTATTATCTAAACGCAAACGATAGAATTCAGGAGATTCCGGGCGCTTCTGTGCAAAACTAAAACTTCCGCTACTGCCCAATTTGCCGAATCAAGCGCTACTATGCCATCCAATCCCGACGCTTCCAAATAAAGCATCTTATCTTCAGCACCATTAATTTCACCTTGAACTTTGAACTTCGGTGCATTATCGCAGGCGCTCAACCCTATCAACAGAAGTGCGAGCAAAAAATATACATTCTTTTTCATCGCTAAAATTAATATAAATGTGTGTTCTCTTAATAATTTTGGATGCAAAGATACGTCTTTTCGTGGTTTGTCAAAGCATTTATCCACCTTCTTACACATTAAAATGAAAAAAACAGTAATCATAGTAACTTTTTATCTCATTCTCACCAAATTAGAAGAATAAATGCCTATCTTTGCACGAATTTTAGACGAAAAATATATTAAAACATTTTTTATGATCAATCCAATTGTTAAGACGATCGAGCTTCCTGATGGTAGAACCATCACACTCGAAACGGGAAAGCTGGCAAAACAGGCAGACGGTTCTGTAATGCTCCGCATGGGTAACACCATGTTGCTAGCTACTGTTTGTGCAGCAAAAGATGCAGTTCCCGGTACAGATTTTATGCCCCTTCAGGTAGAGTACAAAGAAAAATATTCAGCATTCGGACGTTTTCCCGGTGGCTTTACCAAAAGAGAAGGCAAAGCTTCAGATTATGAAATCCTGACTTGCCGACTGGTAGACCGCGCATTGCGTCCTTTATTCCCCGATAATTTCCATGCAGAGGTTTACGTAAACATTGTTCTTTTCTCAGCTGATGGAATAGATATGCCTGATGCATTGGCAGGATTGGCCGCTTCAGCAGCATTAGCCGTTTCCGACATTCCTTTCGGCGGACCGATTTCTGAAGTACGCGTAGCACGTATCGATGGCCAGTTCGTTATCAACCCCACTTTCGAACAACTTGAGAAAGCTGATATGGATCTGATGGTTGCAGCCACATATGACAACATCATGATGGTAGAAGGCGAAATGCAGGAAGTCAGCGAACAAGACTTGCTGGCTGCCATGAAGGCTGCTCACGAAGCAATCAAAGTTCATTGTAAAGCGCAGATGGAACTGATGGAAGAAGTCGGTTCTACAGTAAAACGTGAATACTGCCACGAAGAAAACGATGAAGATTTACGCAAAGCTGTACGCGAAGCTTGTTATGATAAAGCATACGCCATCGCTGCTTCAGGAAACAGAAACAAGCATGAACGTCAAGATGCTTTTGATGCCATCCGCGATGAATTCAAAACTCAATATACAGAAGAAGAACTGGAAGAAAAAGGTGCATTAATCGACCGTTACTACCACGATGTGGAAAAGGAAGCCATGCGTCGTTGTATTCTTGATGAAGGCAAGCGTCTGGACGGACGTAAGACAACTGAAATTCGCCCTATCTGGTGCGAAGTAGGTTATCTGCCCGGCCCTCACGGTTCTGCCATTTTCACCCGTGGTGAAACTCAGTCTTTAACTTCTGTCACATTAGGCACCAAGCTAGATGAGAAAATCGTAGACGATGTTCTGGATCAACACAGAGAACGATTCTTGTTACACTACAACTTCCCCCCTTATTCTACCGGTGAAGCAAAAGCACAACGTGGTGTAGGTCGTCGTGAAATCGGTCACGGGCACTTGGCATGGCGTGCTTTGAAAGGACAAATTCCTGCAGGCTACCCATACACAGTACGTGTAGTATCTGATATCATGGAATCAAATGGTTCTTCTTCAATGGCTACTGTCTGTGCAGGAACGCTTGCATTAATGGATGCCGGTGTTGCCATGAAAAAACCAGTTTCAGGTATTGCCATGGGCTTGATTAAGAATGCAGGTGAAGAAAAATATGCCGTATTGTCTGATATTCTTGGAGATGAGGATCACTTGGGTGATATGGACTTCAAGGTTACAGGTACTCGTGATGGTATCACTGCTACACAGATGGACATCAAGGTAGATGGTCTGTCATTCGAAATCTTGGAAAAAGCGTTACTGCAAGCAAAAGAAGGTCGCGAACATATTCTTAACAAGTTAACCGAATGTATAGCCGAACCTCGTAAAGATTTGAAACCGCATGCTCCTCGTATTGAAACGATGACTATTCCTAAAGAGTTCATTGGGGCTATCATCGGTCCGGGCGGAAAGATTATCCAAGGTATGCAGGAAGAAACCGGAGCAACCATCACGATTGAAGAAACTGATGGAGTAGGTCGCATTGAGATTGCGGGAACAAACAAGAAATGTATTGACGATGCTATGCGCATTATCAAGGGTATCGTTGCCGTTCCCGAAGTCGGTGAAGTCTATGTAGGTAAAGTCCGTTCAGTAATGCCATATGGCGTGTTCGTAGAATTCTTGCCTGGTAAAGACGGATTGTTACACATCTCTGAAATTGACTGGAAACGTCTTGAAACAATAGAAGAGGCCGGTTTAAAAGAAGGGGATGAAATAGAAGTGAAGTTACTTGATATTGATCCCAAGACAGGTAAATTCAAGCTCTCTCACAAAGTATTACTGCCTCGTCCTGAAAAGCAAGAAAAGAAATAAGAACATTCTTTATTTATACCATAAAGAGCGCAACCTGTTATAGGTTACGCTCTTTTTTAAGGTAAGCCATTAATAATAATGTAAAATAAAAAAGCGCAACTAAATAATAATTAGTCGCGCTATCTGATATATCATACAAAAGAAATTCCTCCGCTTTATATGATATCCGGTTATAAGGTAGGATCAATCTTCTTGAACTTCGAAATCATCTTTACCTACTCCGCAAAGAGGGCAAACCCAATCATCTGGAATATCTTCAAATGCTGTTCCCGGAGCGATTCCACCTTCAGGATCTCCTTCTGCCGGGTCATAAACCCAACCACATACTGTGCAAACGTACTTTTCATAATTGTCTCTGTTTTATGTTTTAAATATTCTTTAAATACATAACAAATATACAAGGAAATTGTTTACTTGCAAACTATCCCACTAATATTTTTTAAGCTCTTCCATTCCTTCGGACGCACCTTTCTGAATTACATGCACTTTACGTCCCGATGCAATGGGCACCTGCTTAGGATCTATTAAATAAACAGGAGTGCGGGCAGGCACATAATTCAACAAACCGGCAGCAGGATATACATTAAGCGAAGTTCCTATAATTAAAAAGATATCAGCTGTTTCAGCATATTCAATTGCAGTTTCAATCATAGGAACAGATTCACCAAACCATACAATGAACGGACGAAACTGGGAACCGTCTCCGGCCAAGTCTCCCAAATGTATCTCATATTCTTCCGGCTTTAATTCTTTAATATAAGCTGGATTATTAGGTTGCCAACTAGATGTCACCTTGGTCAGTTCGCCATGTAAATGAATAATATGCGACTTCCGGCACGCTCATGCAAATTATCAATATTTTGAGTGATAACAGTCACATTAAAGAACTTTTCCATCTCAGAAACCAGTTTATGCCCCCGATTAGGCTTTACAGCAAGCAACTGTTTACGACGCTCATTATAAAAATCAATCACCAATTAGGGTTTGCCGCATACCCTTCCGGAGTAGCCACTTGTTCCACCGGATACTGATCCCATAAACCACCTGCATCACGAAATGTACTGATACCGCTTTCTGCACTCATTCCAGCACCTGTTAAAACTACTAAATTCTTCATTTCTAGTCCTCCTCTTTTAACTAAACACACAAAAATAAGAAAAATTAAATTGTTAAAAACAGATTCATTCAAATAAAACACCTACCTTTGTGCGTTTTGTATAAAACATCTTATAAAATAAATAGTTATGGATAAATTCAGTTACGCCATCGGCCTTGGTATTGGCCAGAATTTATTGAGCATGGGTGCTCAAAGTATTAATGTTGAAGACTTTGCTCAAGCAATCAAAGACGTATTAGATAGAAAAGAAACGGCTATCAGCCACAACGAAGCACGTGAAATCGTAAACAAGTACTTTGAAGAGCTGGAAACCAAATTGAATGCAGAGAATATTGAAAAGGGAAAATCATTTTTGGAGGAAAACGCAAAAAGACCGGGGGTCGTGACACTTCCCAGCGGCTTACAGTACGAAGTTATCACAGAAGGTAACGGAAAAAAACCGAGTGCAACCGACCGTGTAAAATGCCATTATGAAGGTACCTTGATTGATGGAACTTTGTTTGACAGCTCTATCAAACGCGGCGAACCGGCTATCTTTGGTGTGAACCAAGTAATCAAAGGATGGGTGGAAGCACTCCAACTGATGACTGAAGGTGCTAAATGGAAACTTTTCATTCCTTCAGAACTAGCCTATGGAGCACAACAGGCAGGAGAAATGATTCCTCCTCACAGCACATTGATTTTTGAAGTAGAATTAATCGAAGTATTATAATTATTAAAGCATTTAAGGCAAATGAAAAAAATTAGTTTTTTTGTAGCAATCGCTGCTGCAGCCAGCTTGGCTTCTTGTACAGCCCAAGCACCGAAAGCAAACATGAAGAATGACGTAGACTCACTTTCTTACATGATGGGTATCACCAACACGCAAGGTCTGGATATGTATATGAGCCAACAACTGGGCGTTGACACAGCCTATATGGCCGACTTCATCAGAGGTGTTAAAGAAGGTACCAGCAAGACAAGTCCTAAAGATGTTGCTTATATGGCAGGTCTTCAGATTGGTCAACAAGTTGGTGGACGTATGTTCGATATGATGAGCCAACGTATTTTCGGAAATGACTCTACTCAAAGTTTAAGTAAAGAAAACTTCCTGGCAGGTTTCATGGCTGCTTTGCAGAAAAAAGGCATGAATGTTACTATGGAAGAAGCCAACGCCTACGTTCAGTCTAAAGCAGAAGCAATCAAAACAAAAGCTACTGAAGCCCAATTCGCTGAAAATAAGGCTGCCGGTGAAAAATTCCTAGCTGAAAATGCAAAGAAAGAGGGTGTTAAAACTACATCAAGCGGATTGCAATATAAGATAATTAAAGAAGGTAACGGCGCTGTTCCTACCGATTCTTCTAAAGTAAAAGTAAACTATAAAGGTACTTTGATTGACGGAACTCAGTTCGACAGTTCATATGATCGTAAAGAACCGACTACTTTCCGTGCTAATCAAGTAATCAAAGGATGGACTGAAGCACTGACAATGATGCCAGTAGGTTCTAAATGGGAACTTTACATCCCTCAAGACTTGGCTTATGGTGCACGTGAAGCCGGTCAGATTAAACCTTTCTCTACTTTGATTTTCGAAGTAGAACTGGTTGGAATCGAAAAATAACCTCATTTTAATACGATTTACAAAAAGCGTGGAACATTCGTGTCTCACGCTTTTCTTTTAACTTGTCCTTCTACAAATCAAATTTTCTTTTCCTTTATATCTGTACGTGCCTCAACAACATTTACTACATAATCGCCTAATTTTTCGCATTCGCTGATAATATCCATATAATGATCCCCCGTCTGATAATTATATTCCTTATTATTCACATCCAATACATTCTGATCCTTCAACTGGTTGCGGTAATTGTTTCTCTCATTCTCTATATTAAATGATTTGTTAGGATCAACCAAATGATATTCGTCTTCTTCCAAAGATACTATTTGTTGCAGTGGAAGGCTGTACAATGCACCTGTCAACAATCCGGTGAAGCGATTCGTGGTCATAGCACCCAAAATATGGCGCAAATGCCCACCTGTCAGTTTTTGCAAAGCCTCACTCACGGTTTTCATACCATATATCAGAAGTACCAGTGAGCCTATCAGTTTCAAAAAAAACAAATATTGACATGTAGATTCTCTTTTATTTAGACTCTCTTCTTTCTTACACTTTATTAAAAAACACAGAGGCACAAAGTATTTAACCCATCATAGGTTAAACCTTGCACCTCTGCACCTATTCTGTTCACCATAGCCCTTTCAGGTCAGGATTTCTTTTCCTTCACATTGCTACTGGCTTCCACCACATTTACTACATAATCGCCCAGTTTTTCACATTCTCCAATAATATCCATATAGTGCACCCCCATCTGATAATCATACTCCTTATTATTCACATCCAGCACATTTTGGTTCTTTAGCTGATTACGATAGTTATTTATTTCATTCTCTATATTAAACGATTTATTCACATCTACCACATGATGCTCATCTTCCACCAACGAAATCATCTGAGACAAAGCATCATCAGTCAACTGGAACATCTGATGAATATGATCATACTGTTTCGGAGTAAAATCCATATCACTGCGATGTTTACGATTGATAGTACGTGCCAAATTATAACAGCTGTCCCCGATACTTTCTATTTCAGTCACTTCACGAAGCATAGCACGAATTTGCAACTTACTTTCAGAACTCAAACGCCCGTCGGATACCTGATTCAGATAATTAGCGATCTCCACCTCCATGTTATCGCTTATATTCTCATATTTCTCAATACGACTGAACAATTTGTTAAAGTCATTGTCATTAGTGGTGTGAAGCAGATCCCGCACCATGCCAAACATACGATGAGTACGCTCTGCAAAGAGATTGATTTCCTTGCGTGCCTGCAATATAGAAAGCTCTGCCGTAGAAAGCATACCACCTGTAATAAAGCGCAAACGATATTCCTCATCCTGCTCTCTCTGAGGAATGATTTTACAGACAGTTTTCTCTATCAACTTGACAAACCAAATAAGAATCAACACATTGCATATATTAAAAGTAGTATGAAAAGCAGACAGTTTAAAAGATACGGCAACAGCCGGATCTGCTGTTCTCATTATATCTTCTACAAACCATGAAACCCCCATAGTTACAGGCTTGAAAAGGCATAACACCCAAATAACCCCAAAAACATTGAATACCAAATGAGCCAGCGCAGCCCTCCTGGCCTGCGTATTGGCAGTCAGTGCGGCAAGGTTAGCGGTTATAGTGGTACCAATATTCTCGCCAAGTACCAACGCAGCCCCCAGCTCAAAACTAATCCAACCATTGGCACACATAATCAAAGTAATAGCCATCGTTGCAGCCGATGCCTGTACAATCATGGTAAGAACTGTACCGATGACAACAAATAAGATAACAGAACCAAATCCCATATCAGTATAGTTCTGAACAAAAGACAACATTTCGGGGTTTCTACTTAAGTCAGGAGCATTCGTCTTCAAGAGAGAGAGGCCCATAAACAAAAAAGAGAAACCGAATATAAATTCTCCAATGGATTTACGGTTACTCTTTCCTGAAAATAATAAGGGTACGCCAACAGCCAATAACGGAAGTGCCATAGCAGCAATATCTACTTTAAACCCTAGCGCAGATATAATCCATGCAGTGACAGTGGTACCGATATTTGCCCCCATAATGACTCCTATTGATTGTGAAAGCGTAAGGAGTCCGGCATTAACGAAACTTACTACCATAACAGTAGTAGCAGAAGAGGATTGAATTAACGCAGTGATAAGAACACCGGTTAGCACTCCGGTTACCCGGTTGGTGGTCATCGCTGTGAGGATTTTACGCAGTCTGTCACCAGCAAACTTTTGCAGCCCCTCACTCATGATTTTCATTCCATAAAGGAATAGCGCCAGTGAACCTAGCAGCTTTAAGAAATCATAAAAAGAATACTCCATCTTTAATTAATTTGGTAGGAATTGGCTAATCTCCCTTTTATTCAGTAAATTTCAAGCCGTTTCACTACGTTAGTAATAATTATTACGATTATGTTACAAATCTGTTGCAAAAATAACAATATTTCAAAGAACTTCCCAATCGGAAGCTCACTTTTGGATATTTATAATGGTTTTAATCTAGATATCCCATACGGGCCGGTCAGTGCCAAAGTCAATAACAAAGTAGAAGGACTCAATTACCGGGCCTATAATAATAAGGATGTAGAGTTCCTGAACATACTGAATCCTTCAGGAATGCGTACCTATGTCCGTTCGCTCTGCTTCATCTTGTGCAAAGCGGTGGAGGACTTATACCCTGATGGAAAAATCATGCTTGAACATCCCGTATCCAAAGGATATTATTGCGCCTTGCAGATAGGACGCGAAACCGGGCTGGATGATGTTTCCCGTATTAAGCAGCGAATGAAAGAGATTGTGGAAGCCAACATCCCTTTCCACCGTTTTGAATGTCACACAACTGAAGTAGTAGAACTATTCCGCCGGAAAGGAATGATGGACAAAGTTAGACTGCTTGAAACTTCAGGGGAACTTTACTCCTATTATTATACTTTAGAAGATACCATTGACTACTACTATGGCAGTCTGTTGCCCAGCACCGGATATATCCGCAAATTCGACATTGTTAAATACTATGACGGCTTGTTGCTGCGAGTCCCCAACCGTCAGAATCCGGAAATATTGGAGGAAGTAGTAAAACAAGAAAAAATGCTGGAAGTATTCAAAGAGCACCGACGCTGGAATCAGATTTTAGGTGTGGGTACTGTAGGAGATTTCAATGTGGCCTGTAATGAAGGTTATGCCACCGATCTGATTAATGTGTCTGAAGCCTTGCAGGAAAAAAAATTTCCAATATTGCTGATGAGATATACCACAGAGGAAAAAACGGTCAAAGAGTAAAACTGGTTCTTATCTCCGGCCCATCCTCTTCTGGTAAAACGACTTTCAGCAAACGGCTCAGTATCCAGTTGATGGCAAACGGGCTGAAACCTTACCCCATCTCCCTGGACAATTACTTTGTTGACCGAGAAAAGACACCAAAAGATGAAAAAGGTGATTATGATTACGAATCATTGTATGCATTGGATTTGGAGTTCTTCAACAAGCAATTACAAGATCTGCTTCATGGAAAGGAAGTAGAGTTACCACGTTTCAACTTCACCACAGGAAGAAGGGAATTTAAAGGTGACAAACTTAAGATTGACGATAACATGATATTGATTCTCGAAGGGATTCATGCACTTAACCCCGAATTAACCCCTCATATTCCCGCCGAGAATAAATATAAAATATATGTATCGGCATTAACCACTATTCTGCTGGACAATCATAATTATATTCCGACTACCGACAACCGTTTGTTACGCCGTATTATCCGCGATTACAAATACCGTGGCTATTCCGCAGAGGAAACAATCAGAAGATGGCCCAGCGTACGCGCCGGAGAAGAAAAATGGATCTTCCCATATCAGGAAAATGCAGATGCCATGTTCAATTCTGCCCTGTTGTTTGAACTGGCTATTATGAAGGATTATGCCATTCCTATTCTAAGGAATGTTCCCAATAACAAACCGGAATATTCAGAAGCATACCGTTTACGCAAATTCTTGGAATATTTCGCTTCGGTACAAGATAAAGAATTGCCTCCCACTTCTTTACTGAGAGAGTTTTTAGGAGGAAGCAGTTTCCGGTATTAACCTGTTATTAAACAGTATATAAGTTTTGTTTATGTGCAAAACAAACAGTAATTTCGGCCATTATTAAACAAGTATAAGTGAATGCACTCCAAAGGCTATAGAAAACTGTTCAACTGCCTGATGTTCTACTACTAAGAACATTTCTTCTTCAGGAGGGTATGCCAAAAGCCAGCAGACTGTACATTGCACCACCATAAAGATGGATTAAATGACAGCGTATCTTACTTTTGGCATACGTTTCTTTCTATTTGATATCTTATTCTCTTGCACATCAATTGGTCGGATCCATTAATCCGCCCTTATGGAAATTTCTATTTATGAACCAGTAGACCTTATTATAACTCTTATGAAAACAACAATCAACGGTATGACAGACCGTATCCGACGCCTACGTCAAGAATCTTTTGATACACAACCTTCTTTGTCCATAGAACGTGCTCTGATAGAAACCGAATTTTACAAAGAAAACGAAGGAAAGTATCCAATTCCTATTCTAAGAGCACTGAACTTCCTTGAAATCTGTAAACGGAAAACTATATACATAGGTGAAGACGAACTGATTGTAGGTGAACGTGGACCACGCCCCAAAGCCGTATCGACTTTCCCTGAACTGACCTGTCACAGCGTGGAAGACCTTCATGTATTGAACACCCGCGAATTGCAGCGTTACACCATCAGCCAGGAAGATATAGACACCTATGAGCGCGAGGTAATTCCTTATTGGAAAGGGCGCACCCAACGCGAACGCATCTTCAATCATGTTCCCAAAGAATGGAAAGAAGCTTACGAAGTAGGAATGTTCACTGAATTCATGGAACAACGAGCCCCCGGCCATACTTCTCTGGACGGAAAGGTTTATCAACATGGCATGCTGGATTTGAAAGAACGTATTGCACATGAGTTGAAAAATCTGGATTTTATGAATGATCCAGAAGCAACCGACAAACAAGAAGAACTGACCGCCATGTCCATCTCCTGTGATGCCGCTATCATTTTGCCGAACGCCATGCCGAACTGGCCGAAAAGATGGCTGGACAAGAAACCGATCCGAAACGCAAAGAGGAACTGAAAAAAATAGCGGAAATCTGCCGATGGGTTCCTGCACATGCCCCCCGTACTTATTGGGAGGCCATACAAATGTACTGGTTTGTCCATCTCGGCACCATTACAGAGCTGAACGGATGGGACGCATGAATCCAGGACATTTGACCAGCACCTCGCTCCTTTCTATGAAAAAGACCTGGAAGAAGGAATACTGACCCGTGCAGAGGCCAAAGAACTGATGTCATGTTTCTTTATCAAAGTAAATAATCAGACAGCCCCACCCAAGTTGGCATCACCGCCAAAGAAAGCGGTACCTACAATGACTTTACCAATCTGAATATCGGTGGCATCAAACGTGATGGTAGCAACGGAGTCAGCGAAGTATCCTATATCATGCTCGAAACAGTAGATGATCTTCACCTGTTACAACCCGGAAGCGCCCTGCACATCAGTGTATGCACCCCGGAGCGTTTCCTGCGCGAAGGCTGCAAAGTAATCCGTAAGGGCTATGGCTACCCATCTGTATTCAATCCCGACACATACGTCATGGAACTGATGCGACTGGGAAAAACACCGGAGGACGCTCGTGAAGGCGGATGTAGCGGATGCATAGAAGTAGGCGCTTTCGGAAAAGAAGCTTACATACTGACCGGTTACCTTAACGTACCCAAGATATTGGAAGTCACCTTGCACAACGGAACAGATCCTGTATCAGGCAAGAAAGTAGGCTTGGTAACAGGAGATCCCTGCACCTTCCGGAGTTATGAAGAACTTATGACGCATTTCTTAAACAAATCCATTATTTTGTAGATATGAAAGTACGCGTCAGCAACTACATTGACCGTATGTTCGCCAAATACGCTCCCGCCACTTTCCTGTCTTTGTTCATTGATGACTGTATCGCCAAAGGAAAAGATTATTATAACTGCGGACCGCGTTATAACACAAGCTATATTCAATGCACCGGTTTGGGTACTATTACCGACAGCCTCTCCGTTCTGAAAAAACATGTATTCGAAGAACGTAAATTCAATATGGAGCAAATCATCCATGCTACCGATACCAACTTCGAAGGACAGGAAGCCATGAGACAGTTCATACTGAACCGTACCCCTTTCTTCGGTAACGATGACGAATATGCAGACCGCATCGCCATCCAGATTTTTAATGACCTTTACGATGCCATCGAGGGAAAGCCGAACACCAAAGGCGAATGTTTCCATCTGAACATGTTGTCTACCACCTGTCACGTTTACTTCGGCAAAATGATGAATGCCACCCCCAACGGCCGTCTGGCCGGACGTGCCATCAGTGACGGTACCTCACCCTCACACGGAGCAGATACCCACGGGCCATCCGCCGTTATAAAATCATTAGGAAAACTGGACCAGGTGAAAAGCGGAGGCACTCTATTGAATCAGCGCTTCCTGCCTTCACTTCTTAAACACGATGAAGACATAGCCAAACTGGCAAGCCTCATCCGCAGCTATTTTGCTTTAGGAGGACATCACATTCAGTTCAACATAGTAGATACCGCTACCCTGCATGCCGCCCAAAAACATCCGGAAGAATACCGGGACCTATTGGTACGCGTAGCTGGATACAGTGATTACTTCAATGACATGAATACAGATTTACAATATGACGTAATAGCCCGCACGGCACAAGAAACCTTCTGACAAGATGAGTCTGATTTTCGACATCAAACGCTATGCCATCAATGACGGACCGGGCATCCGCATCACACTTTTCATGAAAGGATGCCCGCTCTCGTGCATATGGTGCCATAATCCCGAAGGCATTCGTAACGGAAAAGACAAACTATACACAGCCAAGAAATGCCTCGGCTGTGGAACTTGTCTGAAAGTATGTCCCAACGGGGCACTGACACTGGCTCCCGAGGGTATTATCACCGACAAACAAAAATGCGTGTTATGCGGACGCTGTGCCGAAGAATGTCCGGCAATGGCTATCGAGATATCAGGAACGGAATATACCGCCGAATACCTGATGCATGAAATAGAAAAGGAAATTCCATTTATGGATCAATCGGGCGGTGGAGTTACTTTTTGTGGTGGAGAACCGTTGCTTCATCCCGAATTCTTGATTGATATACTGAAACGTTGCGGACAACAGGGAATTCATCGGGCGGTAGATACCACCCTGCTTGCCCGCAAAGAAACAGTGGATGAAGTGATGCGGAATTGTGAACTATTGCTTATCGACTTAAAATCAATGGACAGTACCGTACACCAGACATTCTGTGATGTTCCCAATGAATTAATTTTGGAGAACATCCGCAGAGTAGCAGAAGCTGACTTCCCTTATTATATCCGTATTCCATTGATTGAAGGAGTGAATGCAGATGAAAAGAACATAAAACTGTCTGCCGAATTTTTGGCCAGTCTTCCACGGCATCCTGAGATAATTAACCTATTACCTTACCATGATATAGGAAAGGGAAAGCATGCAAAGCTAGGCAGTATCTATAACCCTAAAGGATATAAAATGCAAACGCCATCCGAGGAAGTACAACAGCAGTGCATACAAATCTTGACTGATTACGGTTTAAAAGCAACCATAGGTGGATAATTATATATCATCGTTCTGTAGTAAAAGGACCTTCGTACCCCAAAAACGTGTCCCGTCCTCCGTTATCAAATAATCTTCCTCATTACGCAACTCTGTAAACTCACGATAACTCTCCAACTTATCATAATCGATAAAATCCTTAAAGCATTTCTCCGCTTTCCAACAATCTATTAATATAGATACCCGGTTCTATAGTAAGTTCAAATTCCGGTTCCAAAGATCCGGCCAGCCTTAATAATTTACGGCTGACCTAAGTACTTTTCTAATGAATCACCTGTCTTTTAGCAACTGCTTTTTCCAAACACTTCTTCAAATCCGCGGCAGAACCAGTTTCTGTCACTCCCACCCTCTACGCTTTCTCACACAAGGCAGGCTGGATCCCATCCATACAATATGATATCCATATCGCCAATCCGGCATAGGGCAAGTCCCAAAAATAAAGAGAAGTAGAACCTTGGCGGAAATGATAAGTATTATCCGCATAGTCGCCACTCTCCCCGTTATCTAAAATAGCAAGAAACCTATCCCCACGTTTTTTCAAACTGTTACGACGGGTTGTATAAGTTTCTTTTGCAAACATAATCTTATGTTTTTATATAGATGACAGGTAAAGATAGCCATCCCCTTAAAATAATCCCCCCAAAAAGGAAGATTATTACAATACAATTTCCTATTTTTGTCGCAATAAACAAGGAAATAAAAATATTATGGCACAAGGCTCACGTCAAGTACAAACACAAGCCCAGCAACAAATACAAACCTTATCTCCACAACAGATACTGGTAGTGAAATTGCTGGAACTGCCCACTGTGGAGCTGGAAGAACGTATCCATTCCGAAATACTGGATAATCCGGCCCTGGAGGAAGGGAAAGAAATGCCCGAAAATGAAGATGACAACACAGAATACGTTGAGAACGAAGACGGAAATACAGACTCGAACGAAGATTTTTCATTAGGCGATTACAGCAACGAAGATGATATTCCCGATTATAAACTACAGGAACATAATCGTTCCAAAGAAGGAGTAGCCGAAGAAATCCCTTTCTCGGATGCCGTATCTTTTTATGAAATATTGAAAGACCAGTTGCAGATGCAGGAACTTACCCCAGAACAACGAGATATAGCAGAATACTTGATCGGTTCATTGGATGATGACGGCCTGTTACGCAAAAATATGGAGTCTATCATGGATGAACTTGCCATCTATCGAGCATCTATACCACTGAGGAGGAATTAAATAAAATCTTGGAAATAATCCAAGACTTTGATCCGGCAGGTATCGGTGCCCGCAGTTTACAAGAATGTCTTCTGCTACAAATACAAAGAAAAGCCGATTCACCGTTAAAACAAATAGAACTGGACATCATCGGTAAATGCTGTGATGAGTTACCCGCAAAAACAAAGAAAGGATTATCCAAAAACTAGGTATTACCGAAGAACAATATAATGAGGCGGTGAGCGATCTCACCAAACTGAATCCTCGTCCGGGCAGTTCACTGGGTGAAGCAATGGGCAAAAATATGCAGCAGATCATTCCCGACTTCATTGTAGAAACGTATGAGGATGACACCATTACTCTAAGTTTAAACAATCGTAATGTTCCTGAGTTGCGTCTGAGCCGCCAGTTCACCGAACTACTGGATGAACACACCCGCAACAAAGATAATCAGAGCAAAGCCTCAAAGGACGCACTGATGTTCCTAAAACAAAAAGTAGATGCCGCACAAGGTTTTATCAACGCCGTAAAACAGCGACAACATACGTTGCTCACCACCATGCAAGCCATTATAGATATTCAGCGCCCCTTCTTTTTGGAAGGAGACGAATCCCTGCTAAAGCCCATGATCCTAAAAGATGTAGCCGAACGCTCGGGATTGGATATTTCCACCATATCACGGGTAAGCAACAGCAAATATGTACAAACAAACTATGGTATCTATTCATTGAAATTCTTTTTCAGCGACGGTTACACTACCGAAGACGGTGAAGAACTCTCTGTCCGCGAAATCAAGCGTATTCTGAAAGAATGTGTAGACACCGAAGACAAGGAAAAACCGTACACTGATGATGAACTGGCCGAAACACTAAAAACGAAAGGCTACCCCATAGCCCGCCGTACTGTAGCCAAATACCGCCAACAGCTTAACATACCCGTCGCACGATTAAGAAGGTAATATAAATTATATGGAAGCTAACGAAACAACCGAAACAATAGCAGTAGGCAAGAAAAACAGTCCGCTTGAAGTCAGTTCACGTATCATATCAGGCATATTCACGCCTTTTATGATTCCTTTTGTGGCATTTTTCCTGCTTTTTTTCTTCACTTATCTTCGTATCATGCCCATCCCAGTACAAACTGATAGTATTGGGCGATAGTCTACTGTTTCACCATTCTGATGCCGATGCTCGCCATCTACCTGTTCCAAAAAATAAACGGTTGGGGTATTCATGAATTGGGACACCGCGAAAAACGTTTCGTACCATATGCGTTGACTATCATCAGCTATGTCACTTGTCTCATCACCATGTATAAGATACACCTGCCCCGCTATATGTCAGGTATTATCGTAGCCGCCCTCATCTGCATGATCCTTTGCACGCTGATCAATTTCAAGTGGAAAATCAGCACACACGTGGCAAGCAGCGGCATGATGGTAGGCGGATTATTATCCTACAGCTTTATATTCAATTTCAATCCTGTATGGTGGCTCTGTTTTTTCATTTTGCTATCCGGGATGCTTGGCACAGCCCGTATCATTGTAAAACAGCATACCTTATTAGAAGTTTTAGCCGGATTTATTGTCGGATTGTTTTGTGGTGTCATTGGAATTTTGTTTATTTGAAAAAAAATTAGTATTAACCTTATAAATTGAAAGCATTATGGAATTTCCAAGCAATGTAAAGTATACCAAAGAACACGAATGGATACGAGTAGAAGGTGATATAGCTTATGTAGGCATCACTGATTATGCACAAGAGCAACTGGGTGACATCGTATTCGTAGATATCACAACTGAAGGAGAAACTTTAGAAAAAGATGAAGTTTTCGGTACTATTGAAGTAGTAAAAACGATTTCGGACTTGTTCCTTCCCGTTTCAGGAGAAGTTTTGGAACAGAATGAAGCATTGGCCGACAATCCCGAATTAGTAAACCAAGACCCGTATGGTAAAGGGTGGCTGATTAAGATTAAGCCCAATGACTCTAATGACGTTAACGATTTGCTGGATGCTGAAGGATATAAAGCATTAGTCAACGAATAATATAGATTCCCATTAGGAATTGTTCAAGCGCGGATTACGCGGACCTCACGGATTTTTCTATCCGCGTTCATCCGTATAACCCGTGCTTGAAGTAAATATATAAACCAAACAATAACAAAAAACAATGAAACCTATCGTAAGCATTATCATGGGTAGCACTTCCGATCTTCCCGTAATGGAAAAAGCTGCCAAATTACTGGACGAGATGCACGTACCTTTCGAAATGAACGCCCTTTCGGCACACCGCACTCCCGAAGCTGTGGAGGAATTTGCGAAAAATGCTGCAGGCCGTGGAATTAAAGTCATCATTGCCGCTGCCGGCATGGCTGCCGCACTTCCCGGTGTCATTGCTGCAAATACCACATTGCCTGTTATCGGTGTCCCCGTTAAAGGTTCTGTTCTTGATGGCGTAGACGCACTTTATTCTATCATCCAAATGCCTCCCGGAATTCCTGTAGCTACCGTAGCAATCAATGGAGCCATGAATGCAGCTATTCTGGCCGTACAAATGCTAGCATTGAGTGATACAGAACTAGCCACCAAGTTTGCAGACTACAAGACCGGCTTGAAAAAGAAAATCGTGAAAGCCAACGAAGAACTGAAAGAAGTCAAGTTTGAATATAAAACAAATTAACTAGTGGTTAGTGATTAGTGGTAAGTGGTTAATATTTCAGCGCAGCCCACTAATCACTAACCACTCACCACTAATCACTAACTATGGATTTATTCAATTACTCCCGCCGCGAATCTTCCGAAGTGAATATCGGAGCCACTCCCTTGGGTGGCAACAACCCCATCCGTATTCAGAGCATGACAAATACCGTCACTATGGATACCGAAGCCTGTGTAGAACAAGCCAAACGCATTATAGATGCCGGCGGTGAATACGTTCGCCTCACCACACAAGGTGTCCGTGAAGCCGAAAACTTGAAGAATATCAATATCGGATTACGCTCTCAAGGATATGATACTCCATTGGTGGCCGATGTACATTTTAACCCCAAAGTAGCCGATGTAGCGGCACAATATGCAGAAAAGGTACGCATCAACCGGAAATTACGTAGACCCGGGACGTACTTTCCGGAAACTGGAATACACTGACGAAGAATATGCGCAAGAAATAGAAAAGATACGTGCCCGCTTCATTCCTTTTCTAAATATCTGCAAGGAAAACCACACCGCCATCCGCATCGGGGTAAACCACGGTTCTCTGTCAGACCGCATCATGTCTCATTATGGTGACACCCCTGAAGGTATGGTGGAATCGTGCATGGAATTTCTGCGTATCTGTGTTGCGGAACATTTCAACGATGTGGTTATTTCCATCAAAGCATCCAATACCGTGGTAATGGTCAGGACGGTCCGTCTGCTGGTAAAGGAAATGGAAAAGGAAGGCATGGCTTTCCCGCTTCATTTGGGAGTTACCGAAGCAGGGGACGGCGAGGACGGAAGAATAAAATCCGCATTAGGAATAGGCGCACTCCTTGCAGATGGCTTGGGAGATACCATTCGTGTTTCATTGAGCGAGGCTCCTGAAAACGAAATTCCGGTAGCCCGCAAACTGGTTGATTATATACTAACTCGGGAAGGACATCCTTTTATTCCTGGAAAAGAAGCTCCGCAGTTCAACTACCTATCTCCGGGGCGCCGGAAGACTAAGGCTGTCCGAAACATTGGAGGAGATAATCTTCCCGTAGTAATAGCCGAACGTCTGGAAGGGTCTTTCGAAACCAATCCTCAGTTCAAACCTGACTATATTTATTGCGGTGGAAGTGTGCCCCAATCACGAGATAACAATATAGCCTATCTAGTAGATGCCAATGCATGGAATCCAGAAGACAAAAATGTCTATCCGGCATTTAACTACCAGCAGATGATAGAATTACATCACACGGTTTCCGATCTGAAATTCCTGTTTCTGCCCTATATGGCTATGAATGACGAAGTAATCGCAGCCCTTAAACTACATCCCGAAGTGGTAATCATCGCCCAAAGCAATCATCCCAACCGCCTCGGCGAATATCGTGCCATGACACACGAACTGATGAATGAAGGGTTAGAGAATCCGGTCGTATTCTTCCAATACTATCAGGAAACGAAAGCTGAAGACCTGCAAATCAAAGCGGCAGCTGATATGGGTGCACTAATTTTTGACGGACTCTGTGACGGAATCTTCTTGTACAACCAAGGCCCCTTGAGTCATATAGTGGTAGATACCACTGCATTTGGTATCCTGCAAGCCGGCAGAATCCGAACCAGCAAAACGGAATACATTTCATGTCCGGGATGTGGTCGTACCTTATATGATTTGGAGTCTACCATCGCCCGTATCAAAACAGCTACCTCGCACTTGAAAGGTCTGAAGATCGGCATTATGGGCTGTATTGTCAATGGTCCCGGCGAAATGGCGGATGCCGACTATGGCTATGTAGGTGCCGGTCGTGGAAAAATCAGCCTCTATAAAAAGAAAGAATGCATAGAAAAAAACATTCCCGAAGATCAGGCTGTTGAGAAGTTGATCGAGCTCATCAAAGCCAATGGTGACTATACAGAAAAATAAAAACATCCAAATCATGGATTATCAACAGATTCTAAAAGACATCTATCAAGAAATCCAGCCTACGCCTCTATTGGCAAACAGGCTGATTACATTCCGGCACTTGCCAAAATCAACCCAGATCAATTCGGAATGTGTATCCATACGATACAAAACAAAACTTTCATGCATGGAGAAGCCACCACCGGCTTCTCCATCCAAAGTATTTCGAAAGTTTTTTCACTTGCCATGTGTTTGAGTCTTGAAGGAGATAATCTATGGAAAAGAGTAGGTAAAGAACCTTCGGGAACAGCTTTCAACTCACTAGTACAACTGGAGGTAGAAAAAGGAATTCCTCGGAATCCCTTTATTAACGCCGGAGCCATTGTAATGACAGATATCCTGCTGAACCATCTGAAACACCCCGAAGAAGAATATCTTCGTTTCGTCCGCTCAATCAGCGGAAATAACCAAATTCATTATAATGAAGAAGTTGCCCTGTCCGAACGTGAAAACGGTTATCTGAATGCGGCAATCACCAACCTGTTGAAATATTATCATAACATCGACAATGACATAGAACGTGTACTTCATTTCTATTTCCTGCAATGCTCCATAGAAATGAGTTGTTATGATTTATCCAAAGCCTTTTTGCCGTTTGCCAACCATAAACAGGCTTTTACATTCGAAGGAATCACGCTGACCGCCTCTCAAGTGAAACGTATCAATGCCATCATGCAAACATGTGGATTCTATGACGAAGCAGGAGAATTTTCTTATTTGGTAGGTCTTCCGGGGAAAAGTGGTGTGGGAGGCGGTATAGCCGCAGTTTACCCACTACGATATTCAGTTGCAGTGTGGAGCCCGAGATTGAATCCAAAAGGAAATTCCGTTATGGGAATCAAGGCGCTGGAACTATTGACAACACAGACACAGGAATCTATTTTCTAGAAAACAAGTATCTCTCCATACTCAATCATCTTCTTTCTTGTTGGAATAATCCAGAATGAAGTTGAATATAACACGCATAATACTTATAGCCTTTCTATAAAAGAGAGAAGTACCTGGAATTTATGTAGAAATTATTGACCATGCTTAATAAATAACCGTTTTTACCCTCAATGGAACATCTTCTGTTTGCCATAAATAAAAGAAATAACCGACAGCCAAAGTATTTTGAAGATATCCTGAACAGGCACTTAAAAACCTGCCTCAGCATTTCAAATGTCCAAGACAGGTTCCCTTATATTTTATAGAGATACAGATCAATATCTGTTTCTGCCACCGCCATAGCCATTATCTCCGCGACTACCACCATAGCCACCACCACGACTGTTGTTACCGCCACGATAACCACCACCGCCATTGTTGCCATAGCTACGACGCGGACGTTCTTCTCTAGGACGAGCTACTGACACAGAAAGAGTTTTTCCATCCATATCAACTTCATTAAGAGCTGCAATCGCTTTATCTCCAGCTTCATCATCAGCCATTTCAACAAAACCATATCCCTTAGAACGACCGGTCTCTCTGTCCATTATAATCTTAACAGAAACAACTTCACCATACTCTGCAAATAATTCTCCAAGTTCGGCTTCACTCATATTATAGTTAAGCCCTGCAATAAAAATGTTCATTTTAAAATAAATGTTTTAATAAAAAAATAAGTGCGTTTTGCTATTAGGAATCTTACAGAGAGACAAACGATTCTACCATCATCACTAAAGAATAAGTTGGAAAAGTATTAATGTACTTCTATGAGGATACTTAATGCAGGGGACAAATGTACGCAATTAGACTTGAACTCAAAACTAATTGGAGATTTATTTTTAATAATAAATGTTTTTTCGTTCTCTTTGAAAGAACAGACAAGTTTTAGAACGGAAATAACTGTTTCTCAAATACATATTTATACTTTAAAAGCTATTATACAGAAAGTTATCCTGTACTACATATCAAAAGATAACCAATCTCCAGCCAGATCAGCATTCTTTATAGCAACAGGCCAGATACTTTCCGTAGAAGGAATTATTATGGAAGAAATTTCAGGAACAGGAACTACAGAAAATTCTTCAGTTTCCAAACAAGCTGCGAGAAACCGCAAAGTAATAAAATACAGAAAGAGAACTTATCTTTTTCATCTTCCCAACCATAATTCCGGATTAAGTTTAGCCGTTTCCTTACGAAGTTGAAAATGCAAGACCGTATTACCCGAACTATCTGTATGGATAGTACCAAGAACGGTACGTGTATTGACTTTGCTGCCTTTAGAAACCGATACGGAAGAAAGGTTGCAATAGACAGAGATGTAATTACCATGACGCACCAGTATATTGTTCAAACCATTATACTGGAAAATAGCCGAAACTTCTCCATTGAAAACGGCACGTGCCTGCGCTCCCGGTTTGCCCTTGATATCAATCCCTTTATTATCCAGTTTCACATTACGCAAACCATCTACGGCATACTGTCCGTAATGGCTGACAATCACGTATGGACCAGTAATGGGAACCGGCAAAATACCCCGGTTACGTTCAAAACTGCCCGACAGCTGGCGGTCCTCATTATTCAGACTGAACTTCTCCACCGGAGCGATCTTCTTTGTAGACTCATTTTTTTCCGTAGATTTAGAACGGGATGCCCTTCCCGTAGTTTCACGCTCCGCTTTCTTAGCTGCTGCCGCCTTTGCGGCAGCCTCAGCAGCGGCTTTCCTACGAGCTTCCTCCTCTGCACGCTTTCTAGCTTTCTCTATTTCAAGTTCAATCAAACGGTCAATCTGGGCATTCAATTGCTCAGCCGAACGTTTTTTCTTCCTTATCTCGCTTTGTATACCTTTCTGCTTCTTTTGCAAATTCGCCAAAAGAGTCTGGCGCTCCTTTTCCTGAATCTCCAGTTTGGCCTTTTCGACCTCACCCTGTTTTAAAAGATTCTGTTTGGCATGCTTAGTTTGTTCCACTTCTCTTTTTTTAGCGGCAATTTGCTTCTGCTTACGTTCTATCTCCATCCCTTGAAGGCGCTGGAAGTTTGCATATTCCTGCACATAACGCATACGACGGTAAGTCTGACTCAAATTCTCGGCAGAAAAAATAAACATTAATTTCTCTTGAACAGACTTGTTACGATACATGTATTGCACCGAAGTTTCATACTTCCGCTTCTTGTCTTTCAAATCACGCTGAAGTTTATTCAGTTGCTTCTGTAAAGAAGCGATCTCACTTGTCAACGTATGAACATCACTCTCTATGGTATTGATATATTTTCTTCTCTCCTCAATCTGACCTGTCAGCAAAGCAAGGTTGTCCAACTGGCTTTTCACATCCTTTTGGTAGATTGCAACAAAGTTTCAGACTCGGCAATCTGCTGGTGAAGTTCCTTCCGTTTGGCTTCAAGCTCCCTTATTTTCCGAGTACTTTGCGCTGAAATAGTACTTAAAAAGCAGCAGGCTATGAGTAGTAAGAAGATACGTTTCATTATTTAATAAGCTGTTTTAGCAAATCTTGCAATTCTATTCTTTCGTATTTTCCGGGCACTTCGGTATGGGCTTCCCAATCCTTATTGGTAGAAAGGCGGGAAAGTTCAAATACAGCCGTAACCGGTTTGGCAGCCCCTTCAAAAGAAACCGTCATAGTTCCCGGAAACTGTTTCTGCTCCAACGGACGAAACTTATCATAACGCCAATTTATCCCGTACCGTACCGGACAAGCCGATATGACTTTCTTTCAGCAGCCCATCATTTGTATTGGTACGAAAACGGTAGGCGAAATGTTTGCCGTTCTTAACTTCTATTAATGCATTTTCGTTTTCAGGACGCACAGCAAAGGACGAAATATCACGGACAGTCAGCACCTTTTTCCCGGAAGAAAAATTCATTCATAAACAAGGCCTGCAAAGTATGAAAATCCAAATCAGCCTTTGCCAGATTTTTCAATTCATCAAAAGGAACTTGTACATAACGTTTGTTCATGCGATCCATCACTAAAACTCCGTCCGGAGATATTTCAGCACGTGCCACTTCAATACCCAAAAATGGAGCGATAGAAAGCTGGATTACTTCATCACGTTTCATGCGCAACGTACCATTTACTTTAGTCGGTCCTTTACCGTTCAAGTCAACGGCCAATGACATTTTCGCAGTAATTGCATCCCATCCCGGAGAACGGCTAATCAGCTCTTCCATATATTCCGACTCGGATAAATTGCCAATAGATACCCCTTTCTTCATACTCCGGTAGATGAACATGAAGAAATAAATATAATCAGCAAAGCGCTAAACAAATAAAAACAGACACGTTTCATCATTCTGCAAGTATTTCTTTTGTACAATTTTCTTTCTCAATAAGTTCAATTCCTTTTCACTACGTTCTTCACTACCTTCTTGAGGAGGCTCCTTGGATAATTTTTCCGCTTGTTGCCAATATTCCAAAGCCTTTTCACGATCTCCATTCATATAGTAAATATCTCCACAATGCTCTACAACAACGGAACTTTTACTTCCATCATTCTGCATAGCCTGGTCAATGTAAATTTTTGCTTCTACATATTTACCTTTCTCAAAAAGTATCCAGGCATAGGTATCCAGATACGTACCATTGGTAGGTTCGGCCTTTACGGTACGGTAACTCATTTCTTCCGCTTTATCCAGGTTTTTACGCTCTACAGACAGGTAATAGGCATAATTATTCAAGGCCCCTATATTGTTTTCCTTATAAACCAAAGCGGAATCGTATGCGGCATATGCCTCCACATTCATCTTCTTTATATGATAAAGATCCCCCATAATGGCATAGAAATCAGAAACGATATCCTTATTGCTTTTATCTGTTACTTGATTCACTCCTTTTTTAAAAACCTCCAATGCCTCGTCTGTTTTCTCTTTCTGATGATAGGCCAATCCCATATAATAATAGAATTCCAATACATCCGGAGTATATTCTAAAGCTGGAGCACACAATTTGATTACTTCATCCATATTCTGCTCACGAATGGCAAAACTCAATAGCTGCAAGCGTGCCGGCGTATTTTCCGGATCAATTTCAAGCACTTGGTGCAAAACAGGGGTTGCCTCTTTATCCATCTTTTTCGTCAGAAGATATTGGGCCGCCAACATAGCAATATCTGCATTCTCTTGTTTTTCCTTCAATATAGAAGTAAACAGGCCTGCTATTTTCGTACTGTCCTTGTTCGTTTGCTCGGAACGCAGAATAAGCTGGCGCATAATGTTCATCTTTGTATCGCTATCCACATTATCATTCAGCAAAATAATATCCAACTGTACCTGATACAAACTATCCTGCCCTTTTTTCTCGTAATAAGAAGCCATGGAAAGCAACGCCGGCGCATAGCCCGGTTCTTCCTTCAATACTTTCTGATAAGTTTCGTATGCTTCTTCTTCCTTACCGTTGTTCAGATAGACATCTCCCAAATGGTAAGATAACGCATGTCATATGGATATTCTTTCGCCAAATTCTCAATCTCCGTAAATGCCTGCTGGTCATTGTTCATGGCCAGATACATACGGAATTTCTCCATGCTGATTTGTTCAGACTTCCCATCCAAGGCTTCAAGGCGGTTCAATGTATTAACTACCTGCTGATAGTCCTTGGTACGGGTATAGAGATCAATCAAAGCCATCAACGGTTCCAGACGTGAGGGGAACTGGCTCGCCATATCCTCATAAACATAAATGGCTTTCGGGTAATTTCCCTTACCTTGATAATAGGCTGCCAAAGTTTGCTTATACCAAAAACTCTTAGGATCGGCATCCACTGCCTTCTTCAAAGCTTCCTCCCCTTTTCCGGCTGATTGAGAAACATATGGAAGCGGGAAATTTCGAACAAAGTAGCGGCTCCTTGCGGATAAATGTCCAAACAGTGACTATACATTTCGAAGTCGCATCCAAGTCACCTTTTTCCTTCATCCTAAGCGCTTCCAAAAAGAAATAGTCGTATTTACGGCGCTGCTCCGGAGTAAGCGGATCCTTTTCCTCCACAACAGCTTTATTTCCGGACAAGCCGGAAGCTCTCTTCACCGTACCGCATGAAACAAGCATGCCTATCAGACATACACATAGCATGGGCACATATTTCAATCTTCTATTCATTGTTTCCTTTTACTTTTTTCCGGTATGTCCAAAGCCACCTGCACCACGTTCCGTTTCGTCCAGCACCTCCACTTCCTGCCATTCGGCATGTTCGTGACGGGCTACAACCATTTGCGCAATGCGCTCCCCATCTTCTATCATAAAATCCTCAGATGACAAATTGACCAGGATAATACAAATTTCACCACGATAATCGGCATCAATTGTGCCGGAGAATTCAGGACTCCGATGCCTTTCTTAATAGCCAGCCCGCTACGTGGACGGATTTGCGCTTCAAAACCTTCAGGCAATGCGATATAAAGTCCCGTAGGAACCAAACAACGTTGCAAGGGTTTCAGCACAATCGGTTCGTCAAGATTAGCACGGATATCCATCCCTGCCGATTGCCCGGTAGCATACTCGGGTAAAGCATGTTTTGATTTATTGATTACCTGTATTTTCATAATTTTAATAATTTATCAATATGCTTATATGGCAATGTGCTAATAATTTGCAGACAACAAACACAGTCCAGACATGATACAGCCCATTGGCATATTGACGAATCAACACATTGCCACATGATTAATAAGGTGCGAATTTACACATTTAGATGGATTTATCTAAGCGTTTACAGTTTTTTAAACGGAAGTTTCTTACTTTTGCAAACAGATAAAGCCTGAATTATGAACTGGAAACAATTAATATCAAATAAACGCTTCGGCATGGAAGAACTACACGAGGCCCGTAAAGATGACCGTACCGAATTCCAACGCGATTATGACCGTCTCATCTTCTCAGCACCTTTCCGTCGTTTGCAAAACAAACTCAAGTATTTCCTTTACCGGGTAGCGTATTTGTACACAACCGGTTGACTCACAGCCTTGAGGTTTCTTGTGTGGGGCGTTCTTTAGGAAACGATGTCGCCAGCCAGCTTCTGAAGAAGCACCCAGCCTTGGCCGACTCCCATATCTCGGAAATAGGTTCCATCGTTTCAGCCGCATGTCTGGCACACGATCTGGGAAATCCTCCTTTCGGTCATTCGGGAGAAAAAGCCATTTCAACTTACTTCTCGGAAGGACAAGGATGGCATTGAAAAAAGAACTTTCACCGATGGAATGGGATGATTTAACCCACTTCGAAGGAAATGCCAATGCATTCCGCATCCTCACCCACCAGTTTGAAGGAAGACGGAAAGGAGGTTCGTGATGACCTACTCCACACTGGCATCCATCGTAAAATACCCTTTTTCCTCACAATTGGCAGGAAAGAAATCAAAATTCGGCTTCTTCTTAAGCGAAGAGGCTGATTATCAGAAAATAGCCGGAGAATTAGGGATTATCCGGCTCAGCAAACCGGATGAGCCTTTACGCTACGCACGCCATCCGTTGGTCTACCTGGTAGAAGCCGCAGATGATATTTGTTATCAGATGATGGACATAGAAGACGCACATAAATTAAAACTGCTGACACATGATGAAACCAAAGGACTGTATATGCAGTTCTTTGATGAGAAAAGAAGAAAACGCATTGAAGAAGTTTGCCGGATTGTAACAGACGTCAATGAACAGATAGCTTATTTACGTTCTTCGGTCATAGGCGCACTGATAAAGGAATGCACACGAGTATTTACTGAAAATGAAGAAAAGATATTGACCGGGGAATTTGAAGGCACCCTGATAATGCACATTTGCAGTCCATTGAAAGAGGCCTATGACAATTGTTCTGCAATTGCCTTTCAAAGAATATATCGTTCCAGCGATGTGCTGGACATAGAATTGGCAGGATTCAGGGTTATCAGTACCTTGATTGACCTGATGATTAATGCAGTGCGCTCTCCGGAAAAAGCGTATTCACAACTACTTATCAACCGCATATCCGGACAGTACAATGTCAACGCACCTACTTTATATGGAAAAATTCAAGCCGTGCTGGATTACATATCGGGCATGACAGACGTATATGCGCTCGACCTCTACCGGAAAATCAAAGGCAACAGTCTGCCGGCAGTATAATAAAAACATTGTCAGATGCGAGCAAGATGAATCCTGTAAATTTTATCTGCACCTGACAATGTTTCCCCAAATACTACTATTAGTCCGATTATTTGGTCAGTATGGGATGAGCGCCTGAAGTTATTTTCATAGCTTCAGGATGTTGCTTTACAAACGATTCGATATGACGTACCCGTTTGTCTTCCAGAATTTCATTGACTGCAATCAGAATTCCGGTTTCCTCCACATCTCCGAATCCATAATTAATCGCTGTTCCAAACATACGCATTGTAGGAGACAGACTCATATATGCATTGACCAAAGGAGGAATATTATACCCCAGCTTACGCACTTCCGTATTCAAGATCTTGTAATCTTCTTTAAAGGAATCATAACAGAAAAGATTTTCCAACATTTTCTTATCTGTTTCTATTTCCAGCGGTTTCATCGGAGTTATCAATTATCTTTATCACCGAAATGTTTATTCAGAAAGTATAATATCATGTCACGCCCCTGACGATGATAACTAGGATACATGGTCATCTTACCAAAAAATATTTCACATTAGGCTTAATCACGGTTAATGCGCCCAAACCATCCCACAAATTATCCAAAGCAAACAATCCCTTGGAACCGGCACGGGTTGACTGATATTCCAATGTAACAAATGAGCGTCCCAACTCCACCGTGTAAGGCAAATATTCTTTCAAAAAAACTTCCGAGAAATTAAACATGTGAGCAGTAGCCAGCACAGGCTTCCCATGTTCATCAAATTGCACCTCATCCCCCAAAAGATAACGATAACCTCCCAAAATCTCCTCCGCTTCAGGATTCCATACAACTAATTGCTTATATGGATTTTCCATCACGTCATATTCATCGATATCCATCGCCTTTCCTGTTCCGCCACCTGCAGCACGAAAGGCTATTTCTCTCAACCGGCCAATCTCCTTCATCACATTGGGCGAATCCTGATACGTTATGACGTAAATTTCATTATGACTTTTATTCGTAAACCTCAGGCGTTTATCCTCGGAAAGTTCCGCCTTCAGAATCTCTTTGCTAATCGGTGCAATAATTTCTTCCATATCTTTTTTCTCTCTTTTGTCTATTATAGCTTGTAGACTACATCTTTTACAAACTGCGCCCACTGAGCCGGGGTCTTTGTCTTGTCGAAAGTTTGCCAAGGAATGGGTTTTCCAATGGTCAAGGTAAAGGTTTTATGACGATTTTTCAACATTTCATCTGCCAAGTAAAGCATAGCAATATTAAACTTAATGCCAAGTGCCTTACATATATTTGCCAAATTATAAAAAAAGTCTGAGTTCCGGCCCTCAAAGTGCAAAGGTACCACATCACGATGCGTTTCAATACTTTTAGTGACAAATGTCTTTTTCCATTCCAAATCCTTGATTTCCCCACCCTGTCTACGGGAACATAACCCCGCAGGAAACATAATGATATGATTATCCGAGGCAAACCCTGCCTCTACCATCTTCGGGAAATCCCTGGATTGCGAGCCTGTTTTATTGATAGGAATACATAAAGGAGCCAAACCATGCAAATTCATCAACAAATCATTGACCAAATAGCGTACATTACCATTGTAATGTTTTCCCAATATATACCCCAAAGCAACTCCATCCTGTCCCCCCAGCGGGTGATTGCTGACAAAAGTGCATTTACCGTTTTCAGGCAAGTTTTCCAAACCTTTTATCTCCACTTTTGCATCCAGGAACTCCATACAAGCTTCCAGAAAGTCAACTCCGACTTTATTTTTGGAGTCTTTTAAAAAGACATTCAGTTCATCCTGATGCACGATATGCTTCAGGTACGAAACGACAAAACGGGGAATATATTTATATTTTTTCCCGGCTTTCGTTTTCAATATCTTTTCTATGTCGATTAAAAATATAGAGTCGTCAGTCATTTTGCAAACGTTCTTTTCCATGCAAAAGTAACTTATCTTTTTTTATATTGGCAATTTATGACAGAAAAAACTCTTAATCTCTAAAGAAATTAAGAGTTTTTGTGTATGAAACTATACAAATTCTTTCATTTTGCGCAAAACAAAAACGAATGTGCAATAGTTTGGTTTCGTTTTTCAACCTCCGAGAAGCTGCCCTTTCCATTATTTTTTATCATAAAATTATTAATTTTAAACCTCCTGTTTACCAAGCTACTAGCTACATTAACAGCCTGTTGAAAACTTCTCGAAATATTTTCTTAAAATATTGTGGGGAATTGTGGGGAATTGTGTAATTTTACACCTTGAACAATATAATAAGGTGTAAACATGCGATTTCTTGGGAATTCTGAAGCAAAGACGGATGCAAAAGGCAGAGTGTTCCTGCCTGCCGTATTCAGGAAGCAGCTACAAGCTGCCTCCCAGGAGTGCCTGATTTTACGCAAAGACACCTACCAAGACTGCCTGGTACTTTACCCTGAAAATGTGTGGAACGAACAAATGAACGAACTACGTTGCAAACTCAATCGCTGGAATTCCAGACACCAAATGATTTTCCGTCAGTTCGTTTCGGATGTAGAAGTTATCACATTGGATGGAAACGGGCGCTTTCTGATTCCAAAACGATATTTGAAATTAGCTAAAATACAGCAAGATGTACGTTTTATCGGATTGGACGACACTATAGAAATCTGGTCTAAAGAAATAGCAGACAAACCCTTCATCACACCGGAGGACTTTGGAAAAGAATTGGAAGAAATTATGGGAACTAATAACAACGTAGAAATAGAATGAGTGAAGCAAAACAGATATATCATGTACCGGTATTATTAAACGAGAGCGTAGACGGAATGAACATCCAACCCAGAGGTATTTATGTAGATGCCACTTTCGGCGGCGGAGGACATTCCAAGGAAATTCTAAGCCGGCTGGATAGCACCGCGCATCTATATAGTTTTGACCAAGATGAAGATGCCGAGAAGAATATTGTAAGCGACAGCCGCTTCACTTTTGTGCGTAGTAACTTCCGCTACCTTCCCAACTTCCTACGTTATTATGGCGTGGAAGGTGGATGCCATTTTGGCCGATCTGGGCGTTTCCTCACATCACTTTGACGACTCCGAACGTGGATTCTCATTCCGCTTCGAGGGCAAATTAGACATGCGGATGAACAAACGCGCAGGTATGACAGCTGCTGATGTAGTGAACACCTATGACGAAGAACGTTTGGCTAATATTTTCTATTTATATGGTGAATTGAAGAACAGCCGCAAACTGGCATCAGCCATCGTTAAAGCACGAGGTGTAAAACAAATTGTCACCATCGGTGATTTCCTCGACGTCATCAAACCGCTTTTCGGGCGGGAACGTGAAAAGAAAGAGCTCGCAAAGGTGTTCCAAGCTTTACGCATAGAGGTAAATCAGGAAATGGAAGCATTGAAAGAAATGCTTTATGCAGCAACCAAGGCACTGAAACCGGGAGGCAGACTGGTAGTAATCACCTATCACTCTTTAGAAGACCGCATGGTAAAGAATATCATGAAAACCGGAAACATAGAAGGCAAGGCCGAACAAGATTTCTTTGGTAATGTACAGACACCTTTCAAACTAGTCAACAACAAAGTTATTGTTGCCGGCAACGAAGAAGTGACACGCAATCCGCGCTCCCGAAGCGCCAAGTTGAGAATTGCAGAAAAAAGATAACGAGATGGAAGAAGAACTGAAACAAAATACACAACAACCCAAAGACGGACAATCTGCTTCGCCCAAGCATATGTCTATCCGCAGCATATTAGGAGGAGATATCCTTGCGAACGACTTTTTCAAAAGACAGACCCGTTTGCTGATTCTCATCATGATCCTGACTGTACTATACATAGACAACCGTTATAGCAGCCAACAGGAACTCATTGAAATTGACAAGTTGAAAAAAGATTTGATCGATATCAAATACGATGCATTGACACGCTCTTCCGAACTGATGGAAAAGAGCCGCCAGTCACGTATTGAAGAATATATTTCGACGGAAGACAGCCCCTTGCAAACGGCTACCAACCGTCCTTATTTAATAAAGAAAGACTAAGCCCATGATGCCCAACCAAAAAAACATAATGCTCCGCTTCTCCTTCATCATCCTGGTCATGGTGTTGATAGGCATTGCCATTATCTGCAAAGCCGGCGTCATCATGTTTGCCGAGCGTCAATACTGGAAAGACGTAGCCGACCGTTTTGTAAAAGAAAACGTCACCGTACGTCCTACCCGTGGCAACATCATCTCATCCGACGGCCAGCTGATGGCAAGCAGCCTTCCCGAATATAAGATTTACATGGACTTCATGATAAATAAAAGGAAGGGCGAAACCGAAGAAGAGGAAAAGAAACGGCTGAAGCTACAACATATCAAAGACTCAGTTCTTTATGCAAACCTTGACACAATCTGCAAAGGGTTACATGAAATATTCCCTGATAAAAGTGCCGCCTTTTTCAAACAGCACATCAAAAACGGAAGAAAAAAAGAGAGCCGCAGTTGGTTGCTCTACCCCAAACGCATTTCTTATATACAATATAAAGAAGCAAAACGTCTGCCCGTATTTAACCTGAACAAATACAAAGGCGGATTCCATGAACAGGCATTCAATCAACGGAAAAAGCCTTTTGGCTCACTGGCAATGCGTACATTGGGAGATATGTATCCAGATATAGAACAAGGTGCAAAGAACGGGTTGGAACTTTCATACGATTCCATATTAAAAGGCAGAAACGGTATCACTCACCGTCAAAAGGTAATGAACAAATACCTGAACATTGTAGATATTCCTCCTGTAGATGGCTGTGATATCATTACGACCATTGATGTAGGTATGCAAGACATCGCAGAAAAAGCATTGGTGGATGAATTGAAAGAAATCAACGCTACTGTAGCGTTGCCATTCTGATGGAAGTGCAGACGGGAGACATCAAAGCTATCGTCAACATGACCAAATGCAATGACGGCATTTACAGAGAAATACGCAATAACGCCATCTCAGACATGATGGAGCCAGGCTCTACTTTCAAAACCGCATCCATACTGGTAGCGCTGGACGACGGAGTCATCACTCCGGAAACGGTGGTGGAAACCGGTAACGGGGTCTATATGATGCACGGCCGCTATATGAAAGATCATAACTGGCATCGTGGAGGCTACGGCACTATCAACACAACAAAATCATTGATGGTGTCCTCAAACATCGGTGTATCACGGTTGATCGATGATCATTATCATGATAATCCGGAAAAGTTTGTACGCGGACTGCATCGAGTAGGCATTGCCACTCCGTTAGATCTTGATATTCCCGGTGCCGGCAAGCCGAACATCCGCATCCCCAACAAAGACTTGAGCAATTGGTCACGTACTGCACTGGCATGGATGTCTATTGGCTATGAAACCCAAATTCCCCCCATCAATACACTGGCATTTTATAATGCTATAGCCAATAACGGAGTAATGGTCAAGCCCCGTTTTGTGAAATCAATAGTCAAAGACGGCAGGTAGTGGAAGATATTGCTCCTGAAATACTCAACCCGGCCATCGCTTCCCCCAAGGCTATCAGCGAGATACAAACGATTTTGGAAAAAGTCGTCAGCGAAGGACTGGGAAAGAAAGCAGGATCCAAGCAATTCCATGTATCCGGGAAAACCGGTACTGCACAGGTTTCACAAGGGAAAGCCGGGTACACGAATGGCACACGCCGTTATTTGGTAAGTTTCTGTGGATATTTTCCTTCAGAAGCGCCTAAATACAGTTGCATTGTAGCCATCCAGAAACCTGGACTCCCCGCCTCGGGTGGTCTGATGGCCGGCAGCGTGTTCAGTAAAATTGCCGAACGCGTATTTGCCAAACATCTGGCACAAGATTTGAAAGAGGCAAAAGACTCAACTTCTATCCTTATTCCGGATGTGAAAAACGGGGATATAAGTGCGGCACATTATGTACTGAACCGGATAAATGTAAATTCATCCGGAGTTTCGGAACAATCAACCGAAGGCAAACCGGTATGGGGAAATGTGACTAGTAATCCGGACAATGTATTATTCAACAAAAAAGACATTAACAATAAACTTGTACCAAGTGTTATTGGTATGGGCGCAAAGGATGCTGTCTATCTGCTTGAAAGCATGGGATTGAAAGCCCGCATTACCGGCATCGGTAAAGTGAAGTCACAAAGTATCCCGGCCGGCAACACTTTGCGCAAAGGACAAACCATACAATTACGATTAAATTAACAGTGTAACAGGAAGAATATGAAACTGGAAAAGATTATTAAAGGAATAACAGTCAATGAAATCATAGGTGATGCATCCCAAGAAATTTCGGGAATAAACATGGACTCGCGCCTGATAGAGCCCGGTCATATTTTCGTTGCTGTAAAAGGAACGCAGACTGACGGACACACTTATATCCAAAAAGCAATAGAAAAAGGAGCCCGTACAGTGGTATGTGAGAATCTTCCTGAGACATTGATTGAGAATGTTACCTACATCAAAGTGAACGATACGGAAGACGTTGTCGGGAAACTGGCAACTACGTTTTACGGCGACCCCACCTCGAAATTGGAACTGGTCGGTGTTACAGGCACCAACGGAAAAACGACTATTGCCACCTTATTATATAATATGTTCCGTAAATTCGGATATAAGACAGGACTCATTTCCACTGTATGCAATTATATAGATGAGGAAGTCATTCCAACTGACCATACCACCCCTGACCCTATTACACTAAATAAACTGCTGGGGCGCATGGCAGATGAAGGATGCAAATATGCCTTTATGGAAGTAAGCTCACATTCTGTAGCACAAAAACGGATTGGTGGTTTAAAATTCGCAGGCGGTATATTTACCAACCTTACCCGTGACCATCTGGACTACCATAAAACTGTAGAGAACTATCTGAAAGCCAAAAAAGCATTCTTTGACGGTCTGCCTAAAACAGCCTTTGCCTTAACCAATCTGGATGACAAAAACGGATTGGTCATGACTCAAAATACCAAAGCAAAGGTACATACCTATTCGCTGCGCAGCTTGAGTGATTTTAAAGGAAAAGTGCTGGAAGATGGATTCGAAGGAATGCTGCTTGATATAAATAATGTGGAAGTCAATGTACAGTTCATCGGACGTTTCAATGCTTCCAACCTGCTGGCTGTCTATGGAGCAGCCTGCCTGCTTGGGAAAAAGACAGAAGAGGTATTGCTGGCATTGAGTACTCTTCGCCCCGTTGCCGGCGTTTTGACTCACTGCGCTCACCCAAGGGATACACCGCCATTGTGGACTATGCCCATACTCCGGATGCCTTGGAAAATGTGCTGAATGCCATTCACGAGGTCCTGAATGGCAAAGGTCATGTAATTACGGTAGTAGGCGCCGGCGGCAACCGCGATAAAGGCAAACGCCCCTTGATGGCACAAGAAGCGGTAAAGCAAAGCGATAAAGTCATTATCACCTCTGACAATCCCCGTTTTGAAGAGCCGCAGGAAATCATCAATGATATGCTGGCAGGGCTGACTAAAGAGGATATGCGTAAAGTGATAAGCATAGCCGACCGTAAAGAAGCGATCCGTACAGCTTGTATGCTGGCCCAAGCTAAAGATGTCATTTTAGTTGCCGGGAAAGGACACGAAAATTATCAGGAAATCAAAGGTATAAAGCACCATTCGACGATAAAGAAGTATTAAGAGATATTTTTGCTAATGAATAAACCAACCAAAGATGTTATATTATTTATTTCAATATTTAGAAAAGTTCGATTTTCCCGGAGCCGGTATGTTCGGTTACGTTTCATTCCGTTCATTGATGGCAATCATTTTATCATTGTTGATCTCAGCTATCTTCGGTGAATATTTCATCAACCTGCTCAAACGTAAACAAATACCGAAACCCAACGTGACGCATCTATAGACCTTTTAATGTGAAAAAGTTGGTGTGCCGACGATGGGAGGTATAATTATTATTGTCGCAATTCTCATACCTTGCCTTTTGTTGGGGAAGCTGCATAATATTTACATGATATTAATGTTGATTACCACCATTGGCTGGGTACGTTAGGCTTTTTGGACGACTATATCAAGGTCTTCCGTAAAGACAAAGAAGGGTTGCACGGCAAATTCAAGATCATCGGCCAAGTAGGTTTGGGACTCATTGTGGGACTCACCTTATATTTAAGTCCGAGCGTGGTTATCCGTGAGAACGTAGAAATACAAAGAGGAGGAGAAATTGTGGAAGTGGTGCACAAGGAACAAGATCAGAAGTCCACCAAAACTACGATTCCTTTCTTCAAGAACAACAATTTGGATTATGCTGATTTCGTAGGTTTTCTGGGAGACAATGCCCAGGCTGTAGGTTGGATTATTTTCGTATTAGTTACCATCTTCGTAGTTACTGCCGTATCTAACGGTGCCAACCTGAATGACGGGATGGACGGGATGGCAGCCGGAAATTCTGCTATCATCGGTCTTACCTTGGGCATATTGGCATACGTATCCAGCCACATCGAATATGCAGGATACCTTAATATCATGTACATTCCCGGCAGTGAAGAACTGGTAATCTTTATCTGCTCCTTCATCGGCGCACTGATCGGTTTCCTTTGGTACAATGCTTTTCCCGCCCAAGTATTTATGGGCGATACCGGCAGCTTGACCATTGGTGGTATCATAGCGGTATTTGCAATCATCATTCATAAAGAGTTGCTTATACCTATTCTCTGTGGAATCTTCTTGGTAGAAAACCTTTCGGTCATTCTACAGGTGAGATATTTCAAAAGCGGAAAAAAGAAAGGACATTTGCAACGCGTATTCAAACGTGCCCCTATCCACGACCATTTCCGCACTACATTAGCACAGTTAGACCCCAATTGCAGTTATCTGTTCATGAAACCCAACAGCGTATTCCATGAGTCAAAAATCACGGTACGCTTCTGGATTGTCACCATCGTACTCGCTGCAATTACGATTATTACATTAAAGATAAGATAAGATAAACGAAGATTATGGCTAAAAGAATTGTCATACTAGGAGCCGGAGAAAGCGGTGCGGGAGCAGCCGTTCTGGCAAAGAAACAAGGTTTCGACACCTTCGTTTCAGACATGTCCACGATTAAGGACACATACAAAAACATGCTGAACGAGCGAGGCATCGAATGGGAAGAAGGCAAACATACCGAATCTCTCATTCTGAATGCGGATGAAGTAATCAAAAGTCCGGGTATTCCGAATGATGCCCCGATGATTCTTAAGTTAAAGTCACAAGGCACCCCTATCATCTCCGAAATAGAATTTGCGGGACGTTATACCAATGCCAAAATGATTTGCATTACAGGAAGTAATGGAAAAACAACAACTACTTCGCTGATTTATCATATCTTCAAGAAAGCAGGTATGAATGTGGGACTAGCCGGAAATATCGGCCAAAGTCTGGCATATCAGGTAGCAGAATGCAACTATGATTATTATGTGATCGAGTTAAGCAGTTTCCAATTGGACAACATGTACAAGTTCCATGCCAACATTGCCGTATTGATGAACATCACGCCGGATCATCTGGACCGTTACGACCACCAGATGCAAAACTATGTGGATGCCAAATTCCGCATTATCCAGAACCAGACCCCGGACGATGCCTTCATCTTCTGGAACGATGACCCCATCATCCAGCGTGAATTACACAAATATGGCATTCATGGCCATTACTACCCTTTTGCCGAAAGGAAAGAGGAAGGAACCGCCGCATATGTGGAACAGGACAAGGTTTATTTTACAGAACCAATCGCTTTCAACATGGAACAGGAGGAACTGGCGCTGACCGGAACCCATAATCTGTTCAACTCCATGGCGGCCGGTATCTCTGCCAACCTGGCGGGTATCCGCAAAGAGTGTATCCGCGAGGCCTTGGGTGATTTCAAGGGAGTGGAACACCGCCTTGAAAAAGTCTGCCGGGTAAGAGGGGTGGATTATATCAATGACTCCAAGGCTACCAATGTGAATTCCTGCTGGTATGCTTTGCAAAGCATGAAAACCAAAACCATCCTGATATTAGGCGGGAAAGACAAAGGCAACGACTATAACGAAATTGCCGACTTGGTAAAAGAAAAATGTACCGGATTGATCTACATGGGATTGCACAATGAGAAATTGCATGATTTCTTTGACAAGTTCGGCCTGCCTGTAGCCGATGTACAAAGCATGAAGGATGCCGTAGACGCTGCTTACCGGATGGCCAAGAAAGGCGAAACCGTATTATTAAGTCCATGCTGCGCTAGCTTCGACCTTTTCAAAAGTTACGAAGACCGTGGCGAGCAGTTCAAGGAATGTGTAAGAAACCTGTAATATAGTATTAAGGTATATAGATAATGGATCTGATAAAAGACTTGTTCAAGGGCGACAAAGTAATCTGGATTATTTTCCTGTTTCTTTGTCTGATCTCTATCGTCGAGGTATTTAGTGCCGCCAGCACGCTTACCTACAAAAGTGGGGATCATTGGGGACCTATCACCCAGCACAGTGTCATCCTGATGGTAGGTGTGTGCATTGTGGTACTGGTACATAACATTCCCTACAAATATTTCCGTGTGTTTCCCGTCTTCCTGCTACCCCTATCGACATTATTGCTGATATTTGTAATGGTATGGGATTGATTACCGGAGACCGTGTCAATGGTGCAGCCCGTTGGATGACTTTCTTCGGTATCCAGTTCCAGCCTTCCGAACTGGCAAAAATGGCCGTGATTATTGTCACCGCATTTATTCTATCCAAGTTTCAGGAAGAAGACAATGCCAATCCGAAAGCATTTAAATATATCATGTGGATCACCGGAATTGTTTTCATTCTGATTGCTCCCGAAAACGGCTCTACCGCAGCACTGCTTTTCGGAGTAGTCTTTTTAATGATGGTGATCGGCCGGGTACCCTGGAAGCAATTGGCCAAGTTAATGGGAATAGCCGGAGTTATGGTGGCTTTTTTTGTAGGCATAGTGATGATTATGCCCACACACAAACTGAACAAAGTCCCCATGATGCACCGTGTAGAAACCTGGCAGAACCGTATAAAAGGCTTCTTTGAGGACAAAGAAGCGTTCCCGCCGCCAAATATGATATAGACAAGGACGCCCAGATAGCACACGCCAATATTGCTATCGCCTCCAGCAACATCATAGGAAAGATGCCGGGTAACAGTGTGCAGCGGGATTTCCTGTCACAAGCATTCTCGGACTTCATCTTTGCTATAATCATAGAAGAGCTGGGGTTGCTGGGAGGCGCCTTTGTAGTGATTCTCTACATCTGGCTGTTGATGCGGGCGGGTAAAATAGCCCGAAGAAGTGAAAAAAGTTTTCCTGCCTTTCTGGTGATGGGCATCGCCCTGTTGCTGGTATCTCAGGCGATGCTTAACATGATGGTGGCCGTAGGTCTGTTCCCCGTCACCGGACAACCCCTGCCGCTTATCAGCAAAGGAGGAACCTCTACACTCATCAACTGCGCCTACATCGGTATGATATTAAGTGTCAGCCGCTACGTGGCTGAGAAAGAAGAACAGAAAGCCGCCGAGCAACAAGCGCAGAAAGAAGCCGAACTGGCAGCCAAGACCGAACGGCATCAGGAAATGGTAGCTGCCATGCAGGAAGCCATTACCACACTTCCGTCGGGTGACAATGCCACCACTTCCCTCCCGCCGGAGGAGAACTCGCTGCCCGATGACTTGAAGGCAATGCTGAATGCAGCCGGGAAGCGGGAGCCGGAAGAAGAAATATAATATAAACCATTCATTTTAAAAGTATTATTTATACTTTTGCGAATAATTCGACTAAAAAGGAATTATGGAAGAAAATTTAAGAATCATCATCAGCGGAGGAGGAACCGGGGGACACATTTTCCCCGCAGTCTCTATTGCCAACGCCATCAAGGAACAACATCCCGAAGCGGAAATCCTGTTCGTAGGCGCTGAAGGCAGAATGGAGATGCAACGCGTTCCTGCTGCCGGATACCCTATAAAAGGATTACCTGTTGCCGGATTCGACCGTAAGAACTTATTGAAAAATGTTTCGGTTCTTTTCAAATTGGTCAAAAGCCAGCTATTGGCACGTAAAATCATCAAGGATTTCAAGCCACATGCAGCAGTAGGTGTAGGCGGATATGCCAGCGGTCCTACTTTGAAAATGGCCGGGATGATGGGTATTCCGACACTGATACAAGAGCAAAACTCGTTATGCCGGAGTAACCAACAAACTATTGGCAAAGAAAGCCTGCAAAATATGCGTGGCATACGACGGCATGGAACGTTTCTTTGAAAAAGACAAGATTATCCTGACCGGAAACCCTGTCCGCCAAGGACTGCGCAACCATCACATCAGCCGTGAAGAGGCTATCCGCTCCTTCGGGCTGGACCCATCCAAGAAACAATCCTGATTGTAGGAGGAAGCTTGGGAGCACGCACCATCAACAACTGCGTGATGGAAGGTTTGGACAAGATTAAAGCATCCGGCGCGCAGTTTATCTGGCAAACCGGGAAAATATATATCGGCGAAGCACGCGCCGCAGTAGCCCAGGCCGGTGAGTTACCAATGCTCCACGTAACCGATTTTATCAGCGATATGGCCGCCGCATACAGTGCTGCCGATTTAATAATCAGCCGTGCCGGAGCAGGTCCATCTCCGAGTTCTGTTTGTTGCAGAAACCCGTCATTCTGGTTCCGTCACCTAATGTGGCCGAAGATCATCAGCCAAAAACGCACTGGCGCTGGTCAATAAAAACGCAGCACTCTATATCAAGGACGCCGCTGCCAAAGAAGCTCTGCTGGACAAAGCGGTTGAAACCGTGAAACAGCCGGAAACATTGAAAAGTTTAAGTACAAATATTGCTAAATTAGCCTTTACCGACTCAGCCAACGTTATTGCCCGGGAGGTATTCAAACTGGCTGATAAATACAGAAAAGAAAATGGACGTTAACACATTAAAATCAGTTTATTTCATCGGTGCCGGAGGTATCGGCATGAGCGCATTGGTACGCTACTTCCTGTCAAAAGGCAAGAAGGTAGGCGGATATGACCGTACGCCCAGTGAACTGACAGAAAAGCTGATAGAAGAAGGAGCAGCCATCCATTACGAAGAAAGCACGGAACTGATAACGGATGCATTCCGCGACCCGGCAACTACATTGGTTGTCTATACTCCGGCTGTCCCCGATACACATAAAGAGTTTACCTATTTCCGGGAAAACGGTTTCGAGATACATAAACGTTCGCAGGTATTGGGAATGCTTACCCATGCAGGAAAAGGACTTTGTGTAGCCGGCACTCACGGTAAGACCACCACTTCTACCATGACAGCCCATCTGTTACACCAATCCCATGTAGGATGCAACGCCTTTTTGGGAGGCATCTCAAAGAATTACGGCACCAACCTGCTGTTGTCTGACAGCAGTGAATACATGGTTATTGAAGCCGACGAGTTCGACCGTTCTTTCCATTGGCTCTCGCCCTACATATCGGTGATTACCGCAACCGATCCCGACCATCTGGATATCTACGGAACCAAAGAGGCTTATCTGGAAAGCTTCCGCAAATATACCTCACTCATCCAGCCGGGAGGTGCATTGATTGTACGTAAAGGCATCGAGCTGCAACCGGCTTTGCAGAATGGTGTGAAACTGTACACCTATTCCCAAGAAGAGGGTGACTTTCATGCAGAGAATATCCGTATTGGGAACGGTGAGATTTTCTTTGATTACGTATCACCCTTGGGAAATATCCCCAATATACAGTTGGGTGTCCCCGTCAGCATCAACATTGAGAACGGGGTAGCCGCCATGGCTTTGGCGCAGATGAGCGGATTGACTGATGAAGAAATAAAGAGAGGTATGGCAAGTTTCCGCGGAGTAGACCGTCGTTTCGATTTCAAGATAAAGAACGACAAGGTGGTTTTCCTGAGCGACTATGCGCACCATCCTTCCGAGATAAAGCAAAGCATACTCTCCATGCGTGCCCTCTATCGGGACAAGAAGCTGACGGCTGTTTTCCAGCCGCACCTCTACACACGTACCCGTGATTTCTACAAAGATTTCGCCGACAGCCTTTCCTTGTTGGACGAAGTCATCCTGGTAGATATCTATCCGGCACGCGAGCAACCCATCCCCGGCGTCACCAGCAAACTGATTTACGACCATCTGCGTCCGGGCATCGAGAAGAGCATGTGCAAGAAAGAAGAAATTCTAGACGTACTGAGCAAGAAAGATATAGAAGTATTAATCACCCTGGGTGCGGGCGACATAGATAACTATGTACCCCAAATCTGCGGATTACTGAATAAAAATGATAAAGAAAATTCTCATACTCCTGTTTCTGTTGCTGATAACCGCCTACCTTATTGTAGCCGTTACCGCTTTCAACACCAAGCCTGCCGACCAGGTTTGCAAGGGTATGGAATTGATTATCAAGACAGTATAGACCATGGTTTCATCAGCCAGAAAGGGATACTCCGCTTACTGAACGGTAAGAAGCTCTCCCCTGTGGGTAAGAAGATGGGCGACATCAACACCCGCCTGCTGGAAGAAGAACTCAGCCAACATCCCTTGATTGAAAATGTGGAATGTTACCGTACACCGGGATGCAAGATAGGTATCGAAGTGACACAGCGCCTCCCCATCCTCAGAGTGATGGCAAACAACGGAGACAACTATTATATTGACAATAAAGGAAAAATCATGCCGATACCCAACAGTTCGGCACACGTAGCTGTTGTTACAGGATACGTGGATCGTGATTTTGCCGTCAAGGAACTATATACCTTAGGAGTCTTTCTACAGGCCCATCCGCTATGGGATGCCCAGATAGAGCAGATCAACGTGACACAAGCCAAAGAACTGGAACTGGTTCCACGGGTTGGCGAACATATCATATTCTTAGGCAAGCCCGGGAATTATGAGGAAAAGTTCGAGAAACTAAAAACTTTTTATGAGAAAGGACTGAACCAAGTAGCTGGAACAAGTACAGCCGCATCAGTCTGGAATTTAATAATCAGATTATTTGTACTAAAAAAGAGAAGTAAGATATGGCAGCAACAGATTTTATAGTAGCAATAGAACTGGGATCCTCCAAGATCACAGGTATTGCAGGAAAGAAACATGCGGACGGAAGCATACAAGTGCTGGCCCTCGCCAGCGAAAACTCTTCGGATTTTATCCGTAAGGGAGTGATTTACAATCTGGACAAAACCGCACAAAGCCTTACTTCGATTATCAAGAAACTGGAATCGACATTAAAGGCTTCTATCGGAAAGGTCTATGTAGGTATCGGAGGACAATCTCTACGCACATCGTAATACGGAGGTACGTCATCTGGAAGAAGAAACCAAAATTTCACAGGAACTGATTGACTCCATCATGGACAGCAACCGCGAAGTCCCCATCATAGACCAGGAAATACTGGAAGTGGCCCCCCAGGAATATAAAGTAGGCATCAACCTGCTGGCCGATCCTGTAGGAGTTCCCAGCGATCATATAGAAGGGCGTTTCCTTAATATCATCGCCCGCAGCAGCGTGAAGCAGAACATTGACAAATGTTTCAAACAGGCAGGAATCGAAATAGCCGACTACATCATCTCACCGTTGGCTCTGGCCAATGCCGTACTGACCAACAGTGAAAAACGTTCGGGCTGCATGTTCATCGACTTTGGCGCAGATACGACTACCGTATCTGTCTACAAAAACAACATACTCCGCCATTGGCAGTCATCCCACTGGGAGGAAGCAACATCACCAAAGACATTTGCAGCCAGCAGATTGAAGAGGAAGATGCCGAAGAACTGAAAAAGAAATACGGCAATGCCTATGCCGACAAGTCGGAAGACGGAGATGACAACCCTACCTACTCGCTGGACGGGAAATGCAGTATTGAGTCACACTTACTGGAAGACATCGTAGAAGCGCGTGTCAATGAGATACTGGCCAATGTATGGAACCAGATTGTTCTTTCGGGATATGAAGACAAACTGCTGGCAGGAGCTATCATTACCGGCGGTGCTGCAAATCTAAAGAATATGGAGGAAGCATTCAGCAACCGTACCAAAGTAGAAAAGGTAAGAATGGCCAAAGAAAGCCAGCTAAGCCTGAAAGGTGGCATGATGGAACTGAAAAAAGATGGTACATGCAATACAATCATCGCTTTGCTAGGAGCCGGAAAAGAGAACTGTTACCGCCCGGAACGTCCTATCCAAGTACCTCTCTTCGATGAAAGCGGCGAGAATGTGGAAGACAAAAGGAAAAGAGAGAAAGAAGAAGCAGCCAGAATAGCAGCGGCAGCCAAGAAAGCAGAGGAAGAGGAGAAGCTGCGAAAAGCCACTTGCGAGAGCCTGATAAGAAACGCAAAAGAGCTGAAAGAGGCAGGCAAATACAAAAATGCCTTGTCGCAACTGGCCAAAGCACGCGATCTGGGAGTGGCAGAAGCTTTGAACCAAATACGCGACCTGGAAAAAGAAATCAAGAGTTTGAAAGAAGCCAACAATCCGATCAAACGGCTGACCGACTTGTTTGGAAGGATTCTGGAAGAATAATAACGAATTACATCACCTTAATATAATATAGAAGATTATGTCTGATGAAACTATAATGCCATTCGATTTCCCGGCAGAAAACCCGACTATCATTAAAGTAATCGGTGTGGGAGGTGGCGGCGGCAATGCCGTAAATCACATGTATAAAGAAGGTATACACGATGTAACATTTGTTGTGTGCAACACAGATAACCAGGCGTTGGCCGAATCCCCCGTTCCCGTGAAGTTGCAACTGGGAAAGAAGGATTAGGAGCCGGAAACCGCCCGGAGCGTGCACGTGAAGCAGCCGAAGAAGTATAGAAGACGTAAAAGGAATGTTGAACGACGGCTGTAAATGGTATTTATCACTGCCGGAATGGGAGGAGGTACCGGAACCGGTGCGGCTCCGATCATTGCCAAGACAGCCAAAGATATGGATATCCTCACCGTAGGTATTGTCACCATTCCGTTCCTTTTTGAAGGAAACCGGAAGATTGACCAGGCACTGGACGGCGTGGAGAAAATGAGCCAGCATGTAGATGCCCTGCTGGTGATCAACAATGAACGTCTGCGTGATATTTATTCGGACTTCAGCGTGATGAACGCTTTCGGCAAAGCGGATGACACTTTATCCATAGCAGCCAAGAGTATTGCCGAGATTATCACTATCCGCGGTACCATCAACCTGGACTTCAATGACGTGAAAACAGTACTAAAAGATGGTGGGGTAGCCATTATGAGTACGGGATACGGCAAAGGGGAAAGCCGCGTGAGCCAGGCTATCAATGATGCGCTCCATTCCCCGCTGCTGAACAACAACGATATCTTCAACTCGAAGAAGATCCTGTTCAACATCTCTTTCAGCACCAAGAGCGAGTTGATGATGGAAGAGATGAATGAGGTTCATGACTTCATGAGCAAATTCGGCAAAGACGTGGAAACCAAATGGGGGCTCTATATCGACGAGTCGCTGGAAGAACAGGTGAAGTTCACCGTACTTGCCACCGGCTTCGGCATCAAGGATGTACCGGGCATGGACAACATGATGAACAAACGCACCATCGAGGAACAAAAGAAACTGGAAGAACTGGAAGAAGAGGAACAGCGCAAGGATGAACGTCGTGGAGATTACTACGGCAAAGACACCTTCAAGAACAGCAACAAGAAGAAACGCCATAACATTTACATCTTCAGCCTGGAGGATCTGGACAATGATGACATTATCAGTATGGTGGAAACGACCCCTACTTTCCAACGTACCAAAACTGTGTTGGAAAGTATCCAGTCTAAAGCAATAGCCGAAGAAGAGGAAACATTCAATAACGATGCCGAAAACGGCGGAATAACGATCACATTTTAACAACTAAAATAGAAAAGAACCATGGATTTATTTGACGTAATCAGCAACGATATCAAAGAGGCTATGAAAGCCAAGGACAAAGTGAAACTGGAAACTTGCGTAATGTGAAAAAATTCTTCCTTGAAGCAAAGACAGCACCGGGCGCCAACGACACTTGACGGATGACGCTGCATTGAAAATCATGCAGAAACTGGTAAAACAAGGGAAAGATTCAGCCGCCATTTACCAAGGTCAGGGCCGCGCCGACTTGGCTGAAGCCGAACTGGCCCAAGTGGCAGTGCTTGAAGCCTATCTGCCCAAACAAATGAGTAACGAAGAACTGGAAGCCGCTTTGAAAGAAATAATTGCAGAAGTGGGTGCCGCCGGTCCTCAGGATATGGGTAAGTCATGGGTGTCGCCACCAAAAAGTTGGCAGGCAAAGCCGAAGGACGTGCCATCTCGGCTAAAGTGAAAGAATTACTGGGATAATACTCCGGCAATCCATATTCGAGAAACGAAACTTCTGCCCCGATTCATCTTTACGGGCAGAAGTTTCGTTTTTTATAAAATCAGTGAGAAGCAAACATATGCAGTACCCTATCCAGCTTCCCGTTTATCATTCTCACTTCACCAATACCCTGGAATTCAAAGTATCCTTCAGTGTGTTCAGCCACAATAAAAATCTGATATACAGCGCATAAGGCTGACAGTAGTTCCTTCAGTGCGCTGTCAGCACCTTCAGCCGCCGCAACACCCGCACCGGACCGATGTCCTTGACCATCATGCTAAAGGACAAGAATGAGTCATACAATATCGTGGTCAAAAGATTGCACCTGCTTTCCATCTTAACTTTCAAGACAGGAAGAATACTCATTTGCTTCCGTAAGCATTCGGCCTCGTGCGTGTTTTTTTCCCCTCTTTTCCTTCCTACCTTTGTGGTTTCATTATAATCTTAATCCATTATGTGTTCAGTATTAGAATTTTCTAGCGAAAGTGATAAACTACGTACTCTCTTTTCCGAGTCTAACCATTTTGATTCTGTTCTTTTCATATTTGATGGCGGCCGTCGTTATAAAGTTTCGTCTTCCAGCCTTGGTATCCATTCCCCTCAGGACC
>ENA-OQHP01000021-OQHP01000021.1-human-gut-metagenome-genome-assembly--contig:-NODE-21-length-50934-cov-4.192611_pt1 | contig 50934 bp, 54 predicted proteins | sample MGYA00242563_ERZ504717 | MGnify/ENA primary metagenome ERZ504717 (study PRJEB26092, sample SAMD00036212) | human gut metagenome | host: Homo sapiens | study: EMG produced TPA metagenomics assembly of... | reverse complement strand
TTTCAACATGAGATTATTATACAAAAATAAGGCAGGTTATCAATAATGTTGAGGGGATGTAATGAAAGTGTAACATTAGAAAAGGGGTGAAATTAAAAAAAATATTAAATCTTTACATTTAACTAAGTAAAAATACAGCAAAATTTATATTAATAAATTGACAATGTGAAAAAATAATGTATAATATATAGTACAGGTTTATATTTTGTGATATAATGTTTGAATAAATTATATAGAGTGTAAGGTGTTTTTACATAGAAATATATAGTGATTTTCTACATATCAGTAGTAAATTATTAATATATATATTTCTTACCTAAGGATATAGATTACAATAATGTATTGAGAGAGTACATTGTTAAAATATGTGAGGAAGGGGAAGATTATAGAATTGGATTTAGTCTGTTTTTGAATAATATTAGCTGTTAAGTGGTTATGATTTAATTTGATACAGATTATTCATACAATTAAATAATTAAAATATACCAACATGGTTTTAAGGTAAGGGATAGGAAACATGTAGATGAGACAAATAGGAGGGGTTTTATGAAGTTAAAAAGAATATTATCAGGTACGTTGGCTTTTATATTAGGATTATCTGTAATAAACTTTTCTGCTTTTGCAGAAGATAGATTACCAGCATTTCCGGGAGCAGAAGGTGGTGGCATGTATGCCTCAGGAGCAAGAGGCGGAAATTCTATTGTAGTTTACCACATTACTAATTTGAATGACAGTGGAGAAGGCTCTTTTAGAGATGCAGTTTCTGAAGGAAATAGAATAATTGTATTTGATGTTGCAGGTACAGTAATGTTAAAGACACCAGTTAAAATTCAAAAAAGTAATATTACAGTTTTAGGACAAACTGCACCGGGTGAAGGCATTTGTATAGGTGGAGATTCAGTTATGTTGTCCAATGCTGACAACATCATAATGCGTTATTTACGATTTAGAATGGGTGATGACCACAATACACAGGAAGATTCGTTAGGTATAAGACGTGGACAAAATATTATAATTGACCATTGTTCAATAAGTTGGTGTCAAGATGAATGTTTAAGTGCTTATCAAAATAAGAATTTTACTGCACAATGGTGCATAATAAGTGAAAGCTTAAAAGAGTCTTATCATGAAAAAGGAAGCCATGGATATGGTGGTATTTGGGGTGGTATAAATGCAAGTTTTCATCACAACCTTATTGCCACACATGATAGTAGAGTACCTAGAATAGGAACAAGTCAAACTGTACATACATATGAAGATTCTTTGGATACAGACAACTTAATAGATGTAAGAAATAATGTAATATATAATTGGGGATTAAATAGTTCTTACGGTGGAGAAAATGGTACAAGAGTTAATTTAATAAACAATTATTATAAACCAACTGAAATGGCAAAAAGAATAGGATTTTTTGAAATTTATAGAGGAACAAAAGGAATAGGTGGAGGAACAACTCTTTATGTCGATGGCAATATTATGGAGAATAATGCTGCATTGACAGCTGATAACTGGCAAGGTGTTACTAAGGAAATAGATAGCACCAAGTGGAACAAATGTGAAAATATTACTGATGGAGTAGTTGTAGATGGTGTTCTAAAATCTAATAATGAGTATATAGAAGATTATCCTATAAGCACTGACACAGCACAGGAGGCTTATAACAGGGTTTTACAAGAGGCAGGAGCAAGCTATAACAGAGATAATACTGACAAAAGAGTTGTAGATGATGTAAAAAATGGTACTCTACCTACAGGTAATAAAAGTGGAGTAGGTTTTGTTGATTCACCAAATGATGTGGGTGGATATGATTCTCTTTATGGTAATAGTCAATTAGATTCTGACAATGATGGTATTCCAGATGATTGGGAAAATGAACATGGTTTAAATCCTAATGATAGTAGTGATGCTATTCAGTTGAAAAATGGTTATACAAATATTGAAGTATATGCCAATAGTTTAGTTGAAAATAAAATTAATTTATCTACAAAGGATATAAAGGAAAAAATAAAATATGTAGATACGTTAAATTCAAGAGAGTATACAACTGGTAGTTGGAAAGCTCTTATGGCTGCTGTTAATGAAGCAAAAACTGTACTTGGAAATAATAAAAGTACACAAAGTGATGTAGATAACAGTCTTAGTAGTATAAATACAGCTATTAGTGGATTAATAAAGGGTGGAAGTGAAGAACCAAAAAGTTATACAGGGGATATAGACCTTGATGGAGAGGTAACTGCTTCTGATTCGGCTTTGCTTTTTCAGTATGTATTAAATAAATCATATATTCCTATAGAAAGTGTTGATTTAAAATATGCTGATATAGACCATAATAATGTAATAGATTCTATTGATGTAGCACACATATTACAAAAATCTCTTGACAGTAGTTATAATATAGAAAATATTACAAATCCAATAACAACTGAGGTAACTACAGAAACCAGCACAGAAAATATTGAAACCGTTACAGAAGAATCTACTTCACAGGCTCTTGAAAAAATAGGCTCATTAAATATAGGAGATTTATCAGGAGATAAATTAACAGAGGAATATTCCAAAGACGGATTTATATTAAGAGGAGCTATGGATAATATTATTAATATAGGAAACTCTCCTAAAGTTTATATATAATGGCTCTATCTATAGTAAAAATATATTATTTGTAAACAACCATTTTTATAATATAAACTTAAGTGTGATGACAAGTGCACATTAGGCTTATTAATTGGTAATGTAAATAATAATGATAATTACATTAGAGTGATTGATAATAACACTAATGAGCTTGTTAAAACAGAACGAAACGAAATCAAAAATGGATATGTTTATGTTGAATTGCCTTACGGTGGAGATTTTAGAATTGCAACTAATCAGTATGATACTATATGTTATAGAATGGATTTGTATAAAAATATAAATTAGTTAAATTTATAAAAAAGAGAAAAATAACTAAAACCACTAAAACCACAACATAAATTACTATAAAGGCTGAAAATATAGGAAAAACAATTAATAGTCCTAGAACTGTGGAATTAGAAAATGAAATTAAAAAACGCATTGGAACAAAATCCAATGCGTTTTTGAGTATTTATAACTTTTTAGGCTTCTTCTGCTACTACCTTGCTTTTGCGTTCTCTAAAGATAAGACCAAAAACAAATCTTACAATAGGACCGGCAAAGAATATCTGCCATAAGAGGGCAGGAGCAAAATTTAAGAACCATTTCTGTAACCAGTTTGTGAAAAGTGCTTGTGTACCATTGTGCATTAATGTAGCGATAAAGCTCATTACTGGGCACATACAGCAAACAGTCATAGCTGAAATAGCTAAAATAATTACCATCGGTTTATCAGTAGCTGGATTTACAATTCTAAAAGCTAATACCTTAGCAAGTTTTCCTAAAGCAACAAACTCTAATACAAAAGCAATAGCTGCCATAATTGGAAGTTCTTCAAGGGCTAAAAGGAATACTGCAGGAGTAAGACCTCCCATATCCATAGAAATGTTATAGCAAATCATAAAATAAACCATTACTATAACCATAAGTACTCCGAAAACGACACTTTGACCTAAATTTTTTGGCATTGTTTTTTTCTCCTTCTTAAATAAAATAATATATTATTAAAAAGAATTCTGTGTTGTTCATAACCACAGCAATGCTGTGTACCGTTTCCAATAAAACCATAGCTCTTTTTACCGAGCGATTATTATAGCACAAACCTAAAATATTGTCAATTACAATTTTCTAATAAAACTGCATTAATATCCACAAAGTGTTTATCAAAGTCTGGAACTTTATTTGTTGTCATCATATTAAAAGCAGTAAGTATAGCCGTTTTACCCTGTTCAGCTGGATTTTGAGATATTGTAGCAGTTACAATGCCGTCTTTTATAAGGCTTTCTATTACAGGGTTTCTGCCAGTAGATACAATAGTAATTTTACCAACCTTATTAGCTTCTTTAATGGTTTTACAAATACCTGAAATACCACCAGAAGAAATGAAAAGGGCGTTAATATCAGGGTAATCTTCTAACAACTTTTTTGTTGTAATATAGCCGTCTTCATCATTATCTGAATTTTTAACTGTTGTAACAATATCTATATCAGGTCTGTATTGGTTTATATAATCTCTAAAGCCATCAAGTCTTTCTTTATGACATAAAACATTGTCAGAACCATATAATAGGGCTACTTTTGAATTTTCTTTAACAATAAGCCCCATAAGATTAGCGGCTAAACGACCTACCTTAATGTAATCCACACCGATATGACATAATCTTTTACTATTTTCTACATCAAAGTTTAATGTAATAATTTTTTTACCCTTATCAGTTAATTCGTTTATTTTATTTATAATGTCAGGGTGATTAATTGGGGTAATAATGATAACTTCGGCTTTTTCACTAAGCTGGTCAAGAAGATTAATTTGACACTCTATATCATAGCCTTTCATAGTTTCCAATATTACATTGTAATTAAAGCTAGAGATTTTCTCTGCTGATGATTTAATGCTGTCAATAAGGCTGTTATAATAAATATTGTCATCGCTAGTCAATATTACACCAATAGTAGACTTAGTACGATTGATTTCGTAACCTATTTCTTTTGCAGCATTGAAAATTTTTTCCATAGTTTCTGGTTTTACATTTGTACTGCCTTTAAGTACCCTCATAACAGTAGACTGGGAAAGACCAGTTTTTAATACAATTTCTTTAATACTACTCAAAAATACCACCTCGTTGCATTTGTTACATATTTGCTAGAATACATATTAACATACTATGTTAAAAATTTCTACAGTTTTATTAATAAAAATGTAGAAATATTAAAAACTTCGGTATTTTGTATAGTATTGAATGAAAATTTTTTTGAAAATTACAGCAAGTATTTTTGACATACAAATACAAATGTGATAATATTACTTTGTTTGAACGGAGGTTGAAATATGAATAAAACTAGAAAAATGACTATGATGGCTATGCTTTGTGCCATAGCTCTTGTGGCTGTTGCAGTATGTAGAATACCAATTATTCCGGCTGTAGACTTTATAACCTATGACCCAAAGGACATTGTTCTTACAATAGGTGGTTATCTTTTTGGACCAGTTTCTGCTTTAGTTATGTGTTTAGCAGTATCTTTTGTAGAAATGTTTACTTTAAGTACAACAGGTTACATAGGTTTTATAATGAACTTTTTATCTAGTGCAGCTTTTGCTTGTACAGCTACATATTTTTATAAAAGAAAGCACAGCATAAGACACGCTATATTTGGACTTGTTTTAGGTACTGTTTTTATGACAGCAATTATGCTTTATGGAACTATATTATTACACCAATATATATGGGTGTGCCTAGAGAACAGGTAGTTCCACTCCTTATACCAGCAATATTGCCGGTTAATTTATTAAAAGGTGGTATAAATACTGCCCTTACTTTATTACTTTACAAGCCTATTGTAACTGCTCTTAGAAAGGCTAATCTTATTCCTCAGTCTGAGAATCATAGTAAAGGTGGTTTCAATGCTTGGGGTATGGCTATAGGTGTATTTATACTCCTTAGTTGTATTGTAGCCATTATATTATTTAACAAATAAGAAAATTTGCAATAAAAAAAGCAATCGTTTTGTCGATTGCTTTTGTTAGATAATTGATGAAACTAATGATACAATTTTTTAGCAGCTGTATTACTCCATTGGTAACCAATTTCCAAAGTAGCAGCATACTTGTCGGCAAGTGTAACTGCGTAAGATTCCTTATACTTTGGAATACCTCTATAGAGTGGCCACATATGCTTTAAAATAGCATCTTCTTCTCTTGAAGAAAGTTCTGTAATCTTACTTGCGTTTTTAAGAGCCAGTCTTGGATGGAGAAATGCGTGCATCTGTGGAGTTTTTTTATTCCTCCAATCATACCAGAAAAGGTCGTGTAAAAGACCAGCTCTGGCAGCGGCACGACAATCACAACCAATGACCTTAGCTATACGATAGCTATAGTATGACACATTAAGACTGTGCTGTAATCTTGAAGTATGAAAATGCTGAGTAAGCGGTCAAGTTTTTGAACTGTATCGTTATCAAACAAATCTTCTATATAGGTACGGAACTCAACTGCATATTTATTGTTATCATCATTTAGGTCAACTCTTGAACCGATAACCTTATTCATTAAAAATCTCCTTAAACACTTTACTACTACACTACGCTTACGAATACATTATAGCACAGCATTATTTTATTTACAATGGAAAAATATGTATTAATTATGAAAAATAAATGATAAAATACAACAAATAATCACTAAAAATTTGTAAATATTTTAAAATGGTTGTGCTAAAAAATTTCCTCTGGGTCTTTATCCATATCAGGTACATATTTTCTGAAAAGTTTCATAAACATAAGGCTTGATACAAATATATACAATCCCATACAAAAAAGAACTACAAAAAATATTGGAAAAGTGTAGCTTATGGAAAGCACACCTAATGACCTTGTAATCAATGTAAAACCAGCACCTAAAAGTATAAGGCAGGAAATAGTTGTTAAAAGGTGTTTATTTGCCATTAAAAAGGCTGTTTTAAGGAGCCTAAAAAACTTAAAATTAAATCTTGAAAGTAATGGAAAAGTGTAAATCACAGTTATTGTAAGCTCGTATAAAAGTACAAACTGAACTGGGAAAAATATTGAGCTTTTCTCTAAAAATTCAATGTTAATATATATTACAGCACCTATTATACCAAATATAATTGTTGAAAGTGTTGATTGTATAAAATTGGATTTAAAACTCTTTAAAAAATCTTTCCAAATGTAACCTTCTCTTGATGAAAGCTGACGAGTAGCAACATAGTAAGCTGCTGTTGTAGATGCTCCTACAGTAATGACAGGAAGTGAGAAAATAGCCCAAAGCACCATTAATATTATGAAATCTCCAACATATGAGCAAAATCTATAAAATTTGGAGTCAATGTTAAACCAACCACCCATAAAATACCTCCTTAAAGTAGTTAAAATGCAATAATTAAGCATATGATAACATTAAAAACAGGGGTTGTCAACGAGGGTAATAATATGGGAGATTATAAAAAATAGAACGGTATTAAATTTGCTGAATAAAATATAATATATAATTTTTGAGGTGGTATTTTGGCTTCAGGGAACTTTAGCTGTTCAGCTGACTATAGGCGGAGCAGAGCCTATAACAAGTGGTAAAGTTGTTATATCTGACGATACAGGTCAGGAGTTATATACATTATATACTAATGAGTCAGGCAAAACTATTCCTGTTACTTTGGAAGCACCTCCGGCAGAGTATTCTCTTGGAGTTGGAGAACCTCAGCCTTATTCTTCATATAATATCAGAATAACAGCTGACGGGTTTAAAGATGTGGTTATAAATGGAGTTCAGGTTTTTGCTGGCACAGAGGCACTACAAAATGTAGCTATGACAGCTGGTCAAGGCGAAATTGTGATAAATATTCCTCCACCGGTACTTTGGGGAGATTATCCGGAAAAAGAACCAGAGGAGGAAGTTAAAGAAATACCTCCGGAAACTGGTTTTGTTGTTTTAGACAGGGTTGTAATTCCTGAATATGTTGTTGTAAAAGACGGGCCTCCTAGTGGTGGTGGCGATGTTTACTATGTGCCATACAAGGACTATATTAAAAATGTGGCGTCAAGTGAAATTTATTCTACTTGGGACGAGGCAGCTATTAGGGCAAATGTCCTTGCTATACAGTCTTTTGTTTTAAACAGGGTTTTTACAGAATGGTACAGAAACAAGGGCTATAACTTTACTATTACAAATTCTACAAGATATGACCAGGCATTTAACTATGGCAGAACTATATATGAGGATATAAGCATAATTGTAGATGAAATGTTTACCAACTATATTAAAAGAGAGGGAGAAATACAACCTCTTTTTGCACAATACTGTGACGGAAGAAATGTAGTTTGTCCTAACTGGTTAAGTCAATGGGGTAGTGCTGCCTTGGCTGAACAGGGCTATTCGGCTATGGATATACTGAGATATTACTATGGAGATGATATTTACTTGGAACAGGCTGAAAGTGTAAGTGGTGTTCCTGTAAGTTTTCCTGGGGAAAATCTTACTATTGGTTCAAGGGGAAATGATGTAAGGACTATACAATCTCAGCTTAATACAATATCAAGAACTTATTCGGCTATTCCTAGACTTGCTGTAGATGGCGTATATGGGGAGGCTACTGTGGAAAGCGTAAAGGCTTTTCAGAATATTTTTAATATGCCACAGACAGGAATTGTTGACCTAGCAACATGGTATCAGATTTCCCAAATTTATGTGGCTTTGGAGAGGTTGGCAGAATAAAATTTGTATGTATTTAATATTGTTTTTTGAGTGTTAGATATAGTATAATAATTATGAAATAAATGGAGATTATTTTGTTAAGATTGGGAATACTTCTTATATTAATATATATGGAGGATTCATATGGAAAACAATCAAAAAAACAGAATGGAGGAGGATGCTATGGCAACAGCAACAAAACCTTTAAATCACGCATTTGTTTTAAAGAGTGATAAGGCAGAGGCTTTTTTAAATCAGGATAATAGTAATTTTAAGAAAGTTATGGAAAAATTTGAAAAATTTACAAATAAGAAATGTCATAGTAAATCTGAAAAGTAACAAATGTGTGGATATAAATATGGTGAGGAAATAGATTATTCTATTTCCTTGCTTAATGTTACAGAAAGTATATAAAACTGAAAGAGTTTGATTGTGATAATTTTAAACTAAATTATTATATACATAATGAAATAATTGTAAATGGACAAGTTAAAAATGAAGATGGATTGATTTTTAAATTTGTTGATGACAAAAAAAGATAAAATTATTGCTGTTGTATCTTTAGCTGCGTCAGCTATTATTCATACTGAAACAAATTATATGGAACTTTTGCCATCGGCTAAAACAGATGTTTTTGCTATTGATAAGAGTTACCAAAAATTGCATTATGACAATGAGTCTGAAACGGCTATGGATAGGGAGAACCATTACTATTTTAGTGATTGTATATTGGCTGAAGTTATAAGACATTGTGTTGAAATTTCTGAGAAAAGTATTTTAGTGAATTTTATACTTTTATATGCAAATAGAGAAAAAATTCGATTTTACGAAAGAAATGGTTTTTAGAGTTTGAAGAATATATGGAAAAAGAGAATAAAGCAGAGATTAATGCAAATTTACCTATGTATATGAAATTATGTTAGATTAAATGGCTACTTTTTTGAAGTGGCTATTTTTTTATATAGTTTTGACAAAAGAGAATAATTGATGTAGAATGGGAAGATTATGATAAACGGAGGTAAGAATATGAGTGATTGCAGTTCATGTCCATCACATGGCAAGTGTGGAAACGACAGTGGCACTTGTGGTGTAAAGAACAATCCACTTAACAAAGTTAAGCATGTTATTGGTGTTATGAGTGGTAAAGGTGGTGTAGGTAAGTCTACAGTTTCTGCCATGTTAGCAAAGGAATTAAAGAAAAAAGGCTATAGCGTTGGTCTTTTAGATGCTGATGTTACAGGTCCTAGTGCTGGTCGTCTTATGGGTCTTGCTGGAGAAAGAGCTTATGCTCAGAATAATATGATTATTCCAGTTGAAAACAAAGACGGAATTAAGGTTATAAGTCTTAATTTTATGATAGAAGATGAAAATCAGCCTGTTGTATGGAGAGGTGCTATGCTTTCTAGCTGTGTTACACAGTTCTGGAACGAAACTCTTTGGGGCGATATTGACTTCTTATTGTAGATATGCCTCCAGGAACTGGCGATGTTTCACTTACTGTAATGCAGAGTATTCCTTTAACAGGTGTTGTAATGGTAAGTATCCCTCAGGATATGGTATCTATGATTGTAAACAAGTCAATAAATATGACTAAGATGCTTAAGTTCCTGTATTAGGTGTTGTCGAAAATATGAGTTATATTCTCTGTCCTCATTGTGGAGAAAAGATTTCTCTCCACGAAAAGATTCTGTTGATGATTTCCTTCATATTAACAACATTGAATTACTTGGAGAACTTCCTACAGATATTTCAGTAGCAAATATGGCTAACAACGGTGATGACCAGATTAAGGAAGAAATTGCAAAAGAATTTACTTCAATAACTGATAAGTTTTAGCTAAAATAAAATAAAAGTATTAAATAACCTTTCTGAACATAAGTTGTATTGTACTATAGTTTCGGGGAGGTTATTTTTATGGAAATAAAGACAACCGCTGTTTCAGCTAACAGATTGACAGCTAGAGAAAATGTGCAGTTTTTACAAGAAGGAGATATTATTGTACCTGATAACAAGCCGGATATTGAAAAATATTGAGAACTTCCGGAAATGTTGTAATAGACAGTACAAATATTGCTGATGGTAGATTAAATTACAGAGGTCATATTGCTTTAGATTGCCTCTATTTATCGAAGGGCGAAAATAAAAAATTACATACAATGTCTAAGGATATTGAAATTAATGATTTTATAGCTATAAGTGGCATTGAGGAAAATATGTCGCCTAAATTAAAGTGTACTATTGAAAATATTGATACAGGAATTTTAAATGAAAGAAAGATTAATTACAAAATATCAGGAAATGCTTTTGCTGATGTAAATGAAGTTGTAGAAATTAATGCTGTTTCAAGTATTGATGATTTATCTGAAAATCAGCAGAAACTGACTACAATAAAGACTACGAAGAATGTTTGTTCAAAAACTGAAAAAATAAATATAAAGGAAGAAGTTGCAATACCTCCAACTAAATTGTCTATTGATGAAATAATAAGTATTGAACCCACTTTATTAAATACTGAGGCTGTTCCGTCACAGGATAGTGTGAAAATTTCAGGAGATATTACAGCATCAATGCTATACACAAGTAATGAAAGTTCTGTGCCAGAGGTTTTTGACATTGACATTCCTTTTGACGGTATGATTGAAACAGAAGATGTAGAGCCTAATATGGAAATAAATACAGATTTGACAATAACTGATTTTTACTATGATGTTTCAGAAGATGAAAATGGGGAAACAGAATTGTTAATTTGGAATTTGTTATAAATGCTTGTATTGAGGCTTATGCGACACAGGAAAATGAGATTTTAGAAGACGCCTATTCTGTAAATAACAATATCACAATGGAAAATGAAACTTTATGCTATGACAGAGAGGTGTGCAGAAATAAAAGTCAATGCCCTGTAAAGGATATTGTGTCAATAGACAATGACTGTCCAGCTATGCTACAGATTATAAAAGCTGTAGGCACTCCATATATTGATGTTATTAGTATTTTTGACAACAAAGTTGTTATTGACGGTGTAATTAATGTGAGCATATTATATGTTACAGGCGATGATACAATGCCGGTTTACTGTGCTAATGGTGCTGTTCCTTTTTCTCAGACTGTAGAGGCAAGAGGTGCAGAGGAGGGTATGAAAGCTGATGTGGATTGTGTATTATCCCACATTGGTTTTAATATGATTTCTGACAGGGAAGTTGAAGTAAGGTGTGCGTTAAATACAAATACCATAGTTACAGAAAAGATTTGTGCTGTATTGGCTACTGATGTAAATATTGAACCTATGGATAGGGCTGTTATAGACGGTATTGCAGCTTTTATAATTTACACAGTTCAAAAGGGAGATACTCTTTGGAAGTTGGCAAAGAGATTTAATACTACAGTAGAGGATATTTTGGCTGTAAATGACATTGAAAATCCTGATTTAATTTATCCAGGACAAAGACTTATTATTGTAAAACACATTGATTGACAAAGAATATATGATGTTGTAAAATTATTGGGTATGCAAAGGAGAAGTTTATGAAGGTAAATTATCAGCTTGTTTTAGATAAAAAAATAGAAGAATTAAAAGGTACAATTCCAACACTTTTGCTTCATAGCTGTTGTGGCCCTTGTAGCACATATGTGTTGGAATATTTGTCTAAATATTTTAAAATAACAGTAGTTTACTACAACCCTAATATTTTCCCTCAGGAAGAATATGAACACAGATTGAGGGAACAGAAAAAAGTTGTAGAAAATATGCCTTTTGAAAATCCTGTAGACTTGATTTTTGAAGATTATCAACACAATGATTTCATTAAAAATATAAAAGGATTGGAAAATGAACCGGAGGGTGGAGCAAGATGCACTGAATGTTTCAGATTTCGTCTTGAAAAAACTGCTGAATTGGCAAAAGAGAGAAAGTATGACTATTTCACAACTACACTTTCTGTATCGCCACATAAAAATTCACAGCTTTTAAATGAGCTTGGAAAGGAAATTGGCGAAAAATACGGCGTAGAGTACCTTTTTGGAGATTTTAAAAAGCGTGAGGGTTACAAGCGTTCTATTATACTTTCAAAAGAGTATGATTTATACCGACAGGAATACTGTGGTTGCGAATTTTCACTTAGAAGGAAGATTAACAATGGGATTAAGAGTAGGTTTAGGTTACGATGTTCACAAATTAGCAGAAAACAGAAAACTCATTATGGGTGGTGTTGAGATACCTTATGAATTAGGTCTTTTAGGTCATTCTGATGCTGATGTTCTTGTTCATGCTATTATGGACGCTTTAGTTGGTGCTGTAAGTTAGGAGATATAGGTAAATTATTTCCAGATACAGACCCACAATACAAGGATATAAGCAGTCTTAAACTTTTAGGCTTTGTAAAGGATAAGGTTTATGAAATGGGCTATAGTATAGTAAATATTGATTCTATTATTGTGGCACAAGCTCCTAAAATGCGTCCTTATGTAGACCAAATGGAAAAGAATATTGCTGATGTATTAGGTATTAGTGTAGATGATATAAATGTAAAAGCCACTACAGAAGAAGAACTTGGTTTTACAGGTAGAAAAGAGGGTATTTCTTCAAAGGCTGTTTGTCTTTTGAGCAAGTAAAATCTTACAATAAATTAATGTAATTTTGGTTGACAATATCCTATTTTATGTTAAAATGATTGTATATGTAAAGGCTGAGAAGAAAAAGTAGTATTTACGGAACGCACAGAGAGGTCGGCAATTTGGTGTGAGCAGACTGCGGGAAAGAAATACGAAGTGCGTTTCGGAGCTGGTTAAGTGAAACAAAGTAGCTTAACACGTTGACCGCGTTACGGTTTTTGAGTGAGGGTATATCCCTAACTAGAGTGGAACCACGAAACTTCGTCTCTAATGCAGGCGGAGTTTTATTTTTTGAAAGGAGAAATATTTGTGATTGGCAGATTATTTTTAATTTTGGTCATTCTCTTTGTTATTTATGTGGCACTTACAACAGGGGAAGATGTTAAAAATATTAAGAGGAAAGATGCAGCTATAAGAAGCTCTATAGAGGTTATTCTTTATTCGTCTTTCTGGGCTATGGTATTTCACAGAATTGCCCACAGGTTATACAACCACCGTCTTTTCTTTCTTGCCAGAATTATTTCACAGTTTTCAAGACTTTTAACTGGTATAGAAATTCATCCCGGTGCAAAAATAGGAAAAGATGTTTTATTGACCATGGTATGGGAGTTGTAATTGGGGAAACTGCTGAAGTAGGCAACAATGTTACAATATATCAAGGGGTAACTCTTGGTGGTACTGGCAAAGATGTAGGTAAAAGACACCCTACTATTGGTAACAATGTTATGATTGGTTCTGGAGCAAAGGTTCTTGGACCAATCAATGTAGGGGATAATTCTAAGATTGGTGCAGGGTCTGTTGTTGTAAAGGATGTGCCTCCATTTACAACAGTTACTGGTGTTCCAGGTAAGGTTGTAGCTAAAAATGCACCAGAAAAAGAATGTCCGGCTGACTCTTTAGACCAAAAGATTGATGACCCAGTAGGTAGCGAAATTGACGCATTAACTGCGAGAATAAATGAACTGGAAACCGAACTTAAAAAATGCGAGGAGGAAAGAAACAATTATGAAGCTTTATAATACACTTACTAGAAAAAAAGAAGAATTTGTACCACTTGAAGAAGGCAAGGTAAAAATGTATGTTTGTGGTCCTACAGTTTATGACTACATTCACATTGGTAATGCAAGACCTTATGTTATTTTCGATACTATCAGAAGATATATGGAATACAAGGGTTATGAGGTAAGTATGTTCAGAACTTTACTGATGTAGACGACAAGATTATCAACAAGGCTATTAAAGAAGGCGTTGAGTCAACTGTAATTTCTGAAAGATATATTGCAGAGGCTAAAAAAGATGCTGAGGGTCTTAATGTTGAACCAGCAACTTACAATCCTAAGGTAACAGAGGAAATGCCAGAAATTATCGAAATGATAAAGACACTTATTGAAAAGGGTCACGCATATGAAGTAATGGTAGTGTTTTCTATGACACAAAGTCTTTCCCTGATTACGGCAAGCTTTCTGGCAAAAATATTGATGACCTTGAAGCTGGTGCAAGAATTGAAGTTGATACAACAAAGAAAAGCCCAATGGACTTTGTACTTTGGAAGCCTAAAAAGCCAGGCGAACCAGCATGGCAATCTCCTTGGGGCGAAGGTAGACCAGGTTGGCACATTGAATGTTCAGTAATGGCTAAGAAATACCTTGGGGATACTATTGACATTCACGCAGGTGGCGAAGATTTAATTTTCCCACACCACGAAAACGAAATTGCACAGAGTGAGGCTGCTAACGGTGTTCAGTTTGCTAAATACTGGTTACACAACGGTTTCATTAATGTAGATAACAAGAAGATGAGTAAATCCCTTGGCAACTTCTTTACATTAAGAGATATTGTAGAAACTATTCCTTATGATGTTGTAAGATTCTTTATTTTAAATGGTCATTACAGAAGCCCAATTAATTTCTCAAGAGAACTTATGGAGGCTGCTGGTAACGGTCTTGACAGAATTAAAAATTCTTACAAGAGTCTTTTATTCCTTGAAAAGAATGCTCAAGGGGAAATGACAGAAGAAGAAAAGAAGTTAAGAGATGAGTCAGATAAGTTCAGAGTACAGTTTGAAAAGGCTATGGACGATGACTTTAACACAGCTGATGCTGTAACTGCTATTTATGAAATAGTTAAGTTTGCAAATGTAAACTGCAACGAAATTCTTCAAAAGAATTTATAAAAGCTATTAGAGAAGAAATGCTTTCACTTTGCACTATTCTTGGTATCATTCCAGAGGAAAAGGTAGAAGAAGGCAAGATTACAGAAGAAGAAATTCAGAAGCTTATTGACGAAAGAACTGCTGCTAAAAAGAGCAAGGATTTTGCAAGAGCTGACGAAATTAGAAACGAACTTTTAGAAAAGGGCGTTGTTATTGAAGATACAAGAGCCGGTGTGCGTTGGTCATACAAATAGGAGAAGTTATGGATATTTTAAATGAAATAAATTCAGACCCTAAGTCACTTTCTCCTTTGGTATTAGCTTATATTGGAGATGCCGTTTTTGAGCTTATGGTCAGAGGCTATGTGCTTAAAGACGGTAATGCTCCTGTAAACAAGTTAAACAAGAAATCAAGAAACATTGTAAATGCAGGGTCACAGTCTGAAATGTATGAAAAATTGAAAGATGTTTTGACAGAAACTGAAATGGCTGTAATGAAAAGAGGTAGAAATGCCAAAAGTTTTACAACAGCTAAAAATCAGAGTGTTTCAGATTACAGACGCGCAACAGGTGTAGAGGCTATTTTCGGATATGTTTATTTGTCTGGAAATTTGGAAAGATTAAAGGAACTATTTAAAATTTGTGTAGAAAACGAGGTGCTGTAATGAAAAGAGACGAGAGAAGAAAAGCAAGCGGTAGAAAGAATGACTCAAGAGGTCAGAGAGGTTACAAGGGAGATACTAGACGAGCTGAAAGAAGAGCTATGCCTAACAGAGATAGACGCGAAAACCCTAACAATAAGTATGAGGACAACTCAGCTTTTGATGACGGTTTACAGTTAGAAGGTAGAAATCCTGTACTTGAAGCACTTAATCACGACAAGCCTATTGACAAGCTTTTTGTAAAGAAGGGCGAAATTGAAGGTACATTAAAGGTTATAGTTGCAAAGGCAAGAGAAAAGGGTATACTTGTTCAGGAAGTAGACAGAGAAAAAATGGCTGCTATGTCAAGAAGTAATAATAATCAGGGTGTTATTGCTTTCTGTCCTGCTCACGAATATTGTGAAGTATCTGATATTCTTGAAATTGCAAGAAAGAAAGGCGAAGACCCATTCATCATTATTTGTGATGAAATTACTGACCCACACAATTTAGGTGCTATTATCAGAACTGCTGATGCCTGTGGTGCACATGGTGTTATTATTCCTAAAAGACGCGCTGTAGGTCTTTCTGCTATTGTTAGCAAGACTTCTGCTGGTGCTGTTGAATTTGTTCCTGTTGCAAGAGTAACTAACCTTGCAAGAACAGTTGATGAACTTAAAAAGGCTAATATTTGGATTGCTTGTGCTGATATGAGCGGTAGAGAATACTTTAAGGCTGACCTTACAGGCGGTATCGGTATTATCGTAGGTAATGAAGGTAATGGTGTAAGTGAGCTTTTAAGAAAGAAGTGCGACCTTACAGTAGGTATTCCTATGTATGGCAAAATTTCTTCTCTTAATGCCTCTGTTTCAGCTGGTCTTATTATGTATGAAGTAGTAAGACAGAGAAAATTTAAGTAATATATGAACAAAGATTATTTATTGGTTGACGGATACAATATTATTTTTGCGTGGAAGAAGTTAAACAAATTGGCAGAAGATAATATTGAGGCTGCCAAAGATGCCCTTATTAATATGCTTTGTAATTATCAAGGTGTAAGGAAAATGAATTTAATTCTTGTGTTTGATGCTTACAAGGTTGCAGGAGGGCAGGGAAGTGTTGAAAAACAGGGTGGTATATATGTAGTATATACTAAGGAGGCAGAAACTGCCGACAGTTATATTGAATATACTACCCATGTGCTTTCAAGAGATTACAATGTAACAGTTGCAACTTCTGATGGATTGGAACAGATGATAATTACAGGCCGAGGTGCTGTAAGAATGAGTGCCAGAGATTTGTATGAGGAAGTTAATGCAACGAAAAAAGCACATTACAACATACATAGCTCAAAACAAACCGGTCAAAAATAATATGCTTATGGACAATTTAGATAAAGCCTCTGCTCAATGGCTAGAAGATTTAAGGAGAGGAAAGAATAAATGAATTCAGAAGAATATAAGGCTAAAACCGATGAAGAAATTATTGAATTAATACATAAGGGCGAGGATAAGTATGCTCAGGAATATATGCTTGTAAAGTACAAGCCTTTAGTAATGGCTTGCTCTAAAAGCTGTTTTATATCAGGGGCAGAAAAAGACGATGTTATACAAGAGGGTATGATAGGTCTTTACAAGGCTATAAGGGATTTTGTAGCTGAAAAAAATGTAGGTTTTTATCCTTTTGCAAATGTGTATTGAAAGACAGATTGCTACAGCATTAAAAACTGCTAACAGACAGAAACACAAGCCTCTTAATGAGTCTTATTCTTTAGATAAGAACATATTTGAAGATGATGAGGAGGCTACTTATATAGAAATGCTGAAAAGCAGAACTAACGAAAGCCCAGAAAACAAGTACATTGACGATGAAAGCAAGAGAATGCTTGAAGAAAATGTTATGGCTAATTTGTCTGCTATGGAAAAGAAAGTTCTTTCACTCTATCTTAAAGGCAAAAAGTATACTGAAATTGCTATTATAGTGGAAAAAGACGAAAAAAGCATTGATAATGCTTTACAAAAGAATAAAAAAGAAAATAAGCAAAATAGTTGCTGAAAGACAGTAGTTAGTTCGTTAAAGTATATAAATTTGTGTATGCTATTTTTTGCATATTGACCATGGAACTACTACTTGCAATATTCCAATATGTGTGATATAATTCAAACAGTTATTTATGCGAAGGAGGATATAGAAATGAAGCATGTTAAGACATTAAACACTAAGTTACTTCAGAACACTGTAGTTACAGGTGGTTGCGGTGAATGTCAGACTTCTTGCCAGTCTGCTTGCAAGACTTCTTGTACAGTTGCTAACCAGGCTTGTGAAACAGATAATTTATTTTTTATTTAAGTTTAAGCTAAGTTTGGGTAAGTCCTAAACTTAGCTTAATTTGTGTTATTCTGCCCTTGTGGCACGAAAAGGAGATTTTTTATGATACACAAGTATAGTATGAACGGCTTACACATAGTGCTTGATGTTAATAGTGGTGCTGTTCATATTGTAGACAAAGTAGTTTATGATGTACTTGATTTTTACAAAGATTGTTCTTTTGATGAAATTTGTGAAAAATTAGGTGATTCATATTCTGAACAGGAATTAAAGGAAGCCTGTATCGAAATTGAACAGCTTGAAAAAGACAAAATGCTCTTTTCAGAAGATGTTTATGCACAGGTTATTCCTAAGATTGAAAGACGAGACCCTGTTGTAAAGGCTCTTTGCTTACATATTGCTCACGATTGTAATCTCAAGTGCAGATATTGCTTTGCCGAGGAGGGTGAATACCACGGCAAGAGAGAACTTATGAGCTTGGAAGTTGGTAAAAAGGCTATTGACTTTTTAATTAAGGCTTCTGGCAAGAGAAAAAACCTTGAAGTTGACTTTTTCGGTGGAGAACCTCTTATGAACTTTGGGGTTGTAAAGGGTATCGTTGAATATGCTCGTTCTATTGAAAAAGAACACAACAAAAATTTCAGATTTACAATTACTACTAATGGTATATTGCTTAATGATGAAATTATGGATTACATTAATAAGAATATGCACAATGTTGTTCTCAGTCTTGATGGTCGTAAGGAAGTTAACGACAGAATGCGTCCTAGAGCAGGTGGACAAGGTTCATATGACAACATTGTTCCTAAATTCCAAAAACTTGCGGATTCCAGAAATCAGACAGATTACTATGTAAGAGGTACATTTACTCATTACAATCTTGATTTTGCTAAAGATGTAATGCATATGGCTGATTTAGGCTTTAAGCAGATTTCTGTTGAGCCAGTAGTTGCTGACCCAGCTGAACCTTATGCAATTAGCGAAGAAGACTTACCTGTGATTTTCAAGGAATATGAAGATTTGGCAGTAGATATTATAAAGAGAAGAAAAGAAGGTCAATGGTTTAATTTCTTCCACTTTATGATTGACCTTACTGGTGGCCCTTGCGTTACTAAGCGTCTTGTAGGTTGTGGCTCAGGTACTGAATACCTTGCTGTTACACCAACAGGGGACTTATATCCTTGTCATCAGTTTGTAGGTAAAACAGAGTTCAAGATGGGTACAGTAGATACAGGGGTTGTAAATACTGATATTCGCCATAATTTTGAACAATGTAATGTTTACAATAAGCCTGAGTGCCAGAAGTGTTGGGCTAAGTTTTATTGTAGCGGTGGCTGTGTTGCAAATTCATTTAATAGCCACGGCGACCTTATCACTCCTTATGAAATTGGCTGTGAAATGCAGAAAAAGCGTATTGAGTGTGCATTATGATTAAGGCTGTTGAAGCTCAGGAATAATCCTGAAAACATATATAAAAGGGAGGAAAAATCACAAATGAAATCTAAGAGTTTATTAATTCTGCTGATTACTATTATTGTTATTGCTGGTCTTGCAGCTGTGTCTATTTTAGGCGTAGGTAGCAAGAAGGCTACAGCATCTTCTAGTTCCGCAGAAGCAACAACATCTGCTCCAATGCAGGCAGAACCAGAAACAAATGAAAATGGTGAACCTGTTACTACAGAAGATGGTAAAGTAAAATACCACCTTGTTTCAGCAGAAGCAACAACTGAAGCTGGTAGCGAAACTGGTACTGATGCAGCAACTGAAACTACAACTGCTCAGAAAAATCCAGGCTATGGTAGCTACAAGAACATCAAACTTGGTCTTGACTTAAAGGGTGGTGTATACATTGTATACCAGGCAGACAAGGAAAATCCAACTGAACAAGAAATGAATGCAGCTGTTTCTATGTTACAGGAAAGAGTAGCATACAAGGGTTGGTATGATGCAGAAGTTTCAAAGGAAAATACAAACCGTATTAGAGTTGAAATTCCTGGTGTTGAAGATGCAGCAGCAACTGCCAATGAAATTGGTACAGCAGCTCATCTTACATTCAAAGATGAAAACGGTAATGTACTTGTAGATGGTGAAAATGTTAAGAATGCTGATAAGGCTTTCCAGAATAATCAGGTTGTAGTTACACTTGATTTTGATTCAGAAGGTACTAAGAAGTTTGCTGATGCAACTCAGGCTAACCTTAACAAGAGAATTAGCATTTACATGGACGATATGCTTCTTTCTGCTCCTACAGTTAATTCTGCAATTACAGATGGTAAGGCTATTATTTCTGGCGACTTTGATAACGAAGTGCAGAAACTCTTGCTGCTCAGATTAGAGCTGGTTCTTTACCATTTAGCTTAAATATTGTTGACTACAATGAAGTTGGTGCTAGACTTGGTGCTGAAGCATTACAGACAAGTGTATTTGGTGGTGCTATTGGTATCCTTCTTGTATTCTTATTTATGCTTATTGTTTACAGAGTTTGCGGTTTTGCAGCTGATTTAGCTCTTGCAATTTATATTGGTCTTATAATGGTTATTATGAGTCTTTTCGGTGTTACTCTTACACTTCCTGGTGTTGCCGGTATCGTACTTTCAGTAGGTATGGCCGTTGATGCCAATGTAATCATTTTCGAGAGAATTAAGGAAGAAATTAATCTTGGTAAGTCTATTAAGACTTCTATCAAGAATGGTTTTGCAAAGGCACTTTCTGCTATCCTTGATGGTAACATCACTACACTTATTACTTGTGCGGTATTGTTATGGTTAGGTACTGGTCCTATTAAGGCTTTGCTCAGACTCTTATGCTTGGTATTGTTTTATCTATGTTTACAGCTCTCGTTATTACAAGAATTATTCTTAATGCGTTGTTGGAAATTGGATTAAAGAACCCTAAGATGTATGGCGGAAAGTAGGAGGTAATAGTATGCGAATAGTAGAAAAAAGAGTTATTTATATTGCCATTTCCGTTGTTTTAATTTTAGCTGGTATCATTGGAATGATTGTTAATGCGGGTATGGGCAATGGTGCTTTCAGCACAGATGTTGAATTTAGTGGTGGTACTTCTATAGAAGTATCTATTGGTAAAGAATTTGAAAACAATGACATTACAAACATTGTTAAGGAAGCTACAGGCGAAAACAATCCTCAGGTACAGAAAGTTGGCGATGGTCATAGCGTAACAATTAAGACTAAGTCACTTTCAACAGAAGTAAGAAGCAAGCTCCAGACTGCTCTTTCTGAAAAGTATGACTTAAAGCCAGAAAACTTCTCTATTCAGGATGTTAGTGCAACAATAAGTAGTGAAATGGTTAGAACTTCTATTTTATCTGTTGTTGTAGCTTGTGTATTTATGCTTATTTATGTAAGTATTAGATTCAAGGATTTCAGTATGGGTGCTAGTGCAATTCTTGCACTTTGCCACGATGCTTTAATTGTAGTAGGTAGTTATGCAGTATTAAGAATTCCTTTAAGTAATTCATTTATCGCTGCTATCCTTACAGTTTTAGGTTACTCTATTAATGCTACAATCGTTATTTTCGATAGAATTAGAGAAAATAGAACTAAGCTTGGTAGAAATAATTATAGTGCATTAGTTGATACAAGTGTTAAGCAGACAATGACTCGTTCATTATTTACTTCATTAACAACTTTCTTCACTGTATTATGCCTTTACATTTTTGGTGTACAGTCAGTTAGAGAATTCGTATTACCTATTGCTATTGGTATCATTTGTGGTACTTATTCTTCTATCTTTATTTCAGGTAATATCTGGTACATTATTTCTAATGCTACAAGCAAGAAAAAGGCTGCAGCTAATGCTAAGCCAGCAAAGGCTAAGAAGTAATTTACAATTTTAATAATTAAAAGGCTGTCTGACGACAGCCTTTATTTTTATAATATTTTACAACAGTATTAATCTATTTATTAGTAAGGTGGTAAAGTGTTATAAATTTTAGATAATGGAGGTTTATTATGTCTAAATGGTTTATAAGACCTTGTAAGGTGGATATAGGTAATATGTGTAGAAAAATGGGCATAAATGTGCCGTTGGCTCTAGCTTTACAGGCTAAGGGGTTAAATACGCCTAAAAAGGTCAAAGATTACTTTAATACGGAAAATTACAGCTTTGGAGATATTACAGAGCTTATTGGGGTGAAAAGGTCTTTTGAGATTATAGAAAAAGCTATTAATGAAAATAAGAAAATATTCATATATGGCGATTATGATGTTGATGGGGTTACAAGTACAGTAATATTATATAAATCCTTAAAAGCTTTAGGAGCTAATGTATTCTATTATATTCCAAATAGAGTGACAGATGGATATGGTTTGAATGTAAATGCCATTGAAAGGCTTATTGGAAAGGGAATGGAACTGTTAATAACTTGTGATAATGGTATTGCAGCTATTGAAGAAATAAAGTATGCCAAAGAAAAGGGTATAGATGTCGTAATATATGACCATCACGAACCAGTAATAAAAGATGATAAGGAAATATTGCCAGAGGCTGATTCTGTTACAGATGCTAAAATTGAAAATTGTGGCTATGATTTTACAGTAATGTGTGCTGGTGGACTTTGTTATAGGGTTATGAAAGCTTTTTATGAATATTTGGGACAGAAATATACCTTGGAAAAAGAAATGATTATTTTTGCGGGTATTGCTACAGTATGTGATGTTGTGGATTTAGTAGGCGAAAATAGAGCTATAGCTAAAAGAAGTCTTGAACTTATAAATGATAACATTGAAAATACAGGATTAAGACACCTTGTAGATATAAACAGTTTAGAAAGCATTAATGAGTTTCATTATGGCTTTGTCTTAGGACCTTGTATAAATGCTTGTGGTAGATTGGAAGATGCGTCTATTGCAGTAGAGCTATTTATAGAAGAAAATGAGGCTAAGGCAAGTGAGTTGGCTTTAAAATTGTTTGAGTTAAACGCTGAAAGAAAGGCTATTACTTTAGATAGCACAGACAGAATTATAAATGAAGTGGAAAATTCCAATTTAATAGAAGATAAAATTTTAGTAGTCTATGATAAGGAATTGCACGAGAGTATAGCAGGTATAGTGGCAGGCAGACTTAAAGAGAGATATAATAAGCCGGCTATAGTGTTAACTAAATCGGAAAAAGGGGTTAAAGGGTCTTGTCGTTCTATAGATAAGTACAATATTTTTGAGGCACTAAATAAGGAAAAGGAATATTTAGGTAAGTTTGGTGGTCACAAGTTGGCAGCTGGCTTATCATTACCTGAAGAAAATGTAGAAAAATTTAGGTGTAGTATAAATCAACATTGTTCGTTGAATAAAGAAGATTTTGAACAAGTGTTTTATATAGATGGACAATTACCTTTTGATTTTATATCATTAGATGGGGCAGAGGAATTAGATATAATGCACCCATTTGGCATAAGCAATACTAAACCTATTTTTGGAACAAAGGATTTGACTTGTAGAAATATAAGATTTTTAGGCGAAAATAAGACTATAGTGGCTATGGAATTGGCTGATAAGTCAGGAAACAGCAACAGGGCTATAATGTTTAATGGTGGGGATAGAATAGAAGATATACTATTAAAGAAGAATTATAGTAAGGAAAATTGCAGAGATGCTGAAATTAATATTGATGCTTTGTATACTTTGGAGATAAATGAGTATAAAGATTATAGAAATGTTCAGCTTAATATAAAAGATTTTAGAGAAATATAGAGTAATATATGTATAAAATGGGGCTGTTTAGCCCTATTTTATTTTTTGAAATTTTTTCAAATAAAGTTGTTGACAAGAGTGGAATGGTATGGTATTATATCACTTGTCGCTGACGAAGACGACAAAAACTTAAAAAAGTTTTTAAGAAAAATAAAAAAGTTCTTGACAAACAACTTCATCTATGGTAAGATGTAAAAGTTGCTAACAAAAAAAGAACTGAGCTTCTGAAAAATGAAGTTCAAAAAGTTTTTCAAAAAAACTTAAAAAAGTTCTTGACAAGCACTTAAATCTGTGATAAGATATAAAAGTTGCTGACGGTCAGAACCGAACAACTTGAGAAAATAAAATTTCAAAAAAGTTAAAAAAGTTCTTGACAAAAGTTAAGCGATATGATATAATACAAAAGTTGCTGAATGAAAATCTTCAAGAGAGGTTTTCGGTCAAGTAAAAAAGTTTTTCAAAAAAACTTAAAAAAAATACTTGACAAACAACAAAATGTATGATATAATGAATAAGCTGTTGAGAAACAGCGAAAACGAATTGAACATTGAAAACTAAATAATCAAAGACAACAGTCATTATAGTAATTTAATTACTTAATGAATATACTCAAATCCCAAGAAATTCCTTTTTAATAAGGAACAGTTGAGAAAACAACTATAAAAACAATGCTAGTAGCATCCAAGCTACAAACTTTTTAATTGAGAGTTTGATCCTGGCTCAGGATGAACGCTGGCGGCGTGCCTAACACATGCAAGTCGAACGAGCAAATACATTTGATTTCTTCGGAATGAAGATGTAGGCGCGAGTGGCGGACGGGTGAGTAACGCGTGAGTAATCTGCCTCATACAGGAGAATAACACTAAGAAATTGGTGCTAATACTCCATAAGCTCACATTATGACATCATAGAGTGAGAAAAGATTTATCGGTATGAGAGGAGCTCGCGTCTGATTAGCTAGTTGGTGGGGTAACGGCCTACCAAGGCAACGATCAGTAGCCGACCTGAGAGGGTGATCGGCCACATTGGAACTGAGACACGGTCCAAACTCCTACGGGAGGCAGCAGTGGGGAATATTGCACAATGGGGGAAACCCTGATGCAGCAACGCCGCGTGAAGGAAGAAGTATTTCGGTATGTAAACTTCTATCGACAGGGAAGAAACAAATGACGGTACCTGAATAAGAAGCACCGGCTAAATACGTGCCAGCAGCCGCGGTAATACGTATGGTGCAAGCGTTATCCGGATTTACTGGGTGTAAAGGGTGAGTAGGCGGTCATGCAAGTCATATGTGAAATGTCAGGGCTTAACCTTGGCGCTGCATAAGAAACTGTATGACTAGAGTGCAGGAGAGGTAAGCGGAATTCCTAGTGTAGCGGTGAAATGCGTAGATATTAGGAAGAACACCGGTGGCGAAGGCGGCTTACTGGACTGTTACTGACGCTGAGTCACGAAAGCGTGGGGAGCAAACAGGATTAGATACCCTGGTAGTCCACGCCGTAAACGATGAGTGCTAGGTGTTGGCCAGAGATGGTCGGTGCCGCAGCAAACGCAATAAGCACTCCACCTGGGGAGTACGACCGCAAGGTTGAAACTCAAAGGAATTGACGGGGACCCGCACAAGCGGTGGAGCATGTGGTTTAATTCGAAGCAACGCGAAGAACCTTACCTAAACTTGACATCGATCTGACAATCTGTGTAATGCAGACTCTCTTCGGAGCAGAGAAGACAGGTGGTGCATGGTTGTCGTCAGCTCGTGTCGTGAGATGTTGGGTTAAGTCCCGCAACGAGCGCAACCCTTATCGCTAGTAGCCATCATTCAGTTGGGCACTCTAGTGAGACTGCCGTGGATAACACGGAGGAAGGTGGGGATGACGTCAAATCATCATGCCCCTTATGTTTAGGGCTACACACGTGCTACAATGGCTGTTACAAAGTGAAGCGAGCTCGCGAGAGTAAGCAAACCACAAAAAAGCAGCCCCAGTTCGGATTGTAGTCTGCAACTCGACTACATGAAGTTGGAATCGCTAGTAATCGCAGATCAGAATGCTGCGGTGAATACGTTCCCGGGTCTTGTACACACCGCCCGTCACACCATGGGAGTTGGAAGCACCCGAAGCCTGTGACCCAACCGTAAGGAGGGAGCAGTCGAAGGTGAAGCCAGTGACTGGGGTGAAGTCGTAACAAGGTAGCCGTATCGGAAGGTGCGGCTGGATCACCTCCTTTCTAAGGAAATGGACGAGAGTGTAAGAGAGTTTTTGATTATTTAGTTTTGAGTGCTCAATTTAAACATTGAATACTCAATCATCCTTATTAAGTAGGATGTAACTGAACCTTGAAAACTGAATATCAAACACAACGACAACGAGATAGACAATTAGAGAACGAAAGTTCAATAACTGTTATTTCTAACCGTAGTGAATAACTACGAAACACTATTCTAAGAATAGATACAAATTTACTAAGAGTAAAGTTTTTCCGTAAAAGAGTTATTCACATATATCAAACGAACCAAGCTAGTAACGGAAGTTACTAACGGACTGGTCAAGCTAATAAGAGCATAAGGTGAATGCCTTGGCATCAAGAACCGATGAAGGACGTAAAAAGCTGCGATAAGCTTCGGGGAGGCGCACATAGCCAACGATCCGGAGATTTCCGAATGGGGAAACCTAGCTGAGAAAAGCTCAGTTGGCGTACAGTGAATCAATAGCTGTGCGTAGGGAACGCTCTGAACTGAAACATCTAAGTAGGAGCAGGAAGAGAAAGAAACATCGATTTCCTAAGTAGTGGCGAACGAACGGGAAACAGGCCAAACCGAGATACATGTATTTCGGGGTTGTGGACTACATCATGTGATGGAGGTAAGGTAGTAGAATTGTTTTGGGAAAGCAAGCCAAAGAAAGTGAAAGCCTTGTATACGAAACCTGAAGACCCACAGTAGTATCCAGAGTACATCGGGACACGTGAAACCCTGATGGAAGCCGGAGGGACCACCCTCCAAGCCTAAATATTCCTTGATGACCGATAGCGAAGAAGTACTGTGAAGGAAAGGTGAAAAGAACCCCGGGAGGGGAGTGAAAGAGAACCTGAAACCTTATGTTTACAAACAGTCGAAGTTTTTCGGAACGACGGCGTACTTTTTGTAGAACGGTCCGGCGAGTTGCAGTGACATGCGAGGTTAAGGAGTACAGCTCCGGAGCCGAAGGGAAACCAAGTCTTAACTGGGCGTCTAGTATGTTAATGCAGACCCGAAACCGGGTGACCTATCCATGGGCAGGTTGAAGTTACCGTAAAAGGTAATGGAGGACCGAACTCACATCTGTTGAAAAAGGTGGAGATGACCTGTGGATAGCGGAGAAATTCCAATCGAACTCGGAGATAGCTGGTTCTCCTCGAAATAGCTTTAGGGCTAGCCTTGAGGTAAAGTCTAATGGAGGTAAAGCACTGATTGGACGCGGGTCCCCAAAAGGATACCAACTTCTATCAAACTCAGAATGCCATATAGATATACTCAGGAGTCAGACTATGTGAGATAAGTTTCATAGTCAAAAGGGAAAGAGCCCAGACCGACAGCTAAGGTCCCAAGTGTGTGTTAAGTGGAAAAGGATGTTAGGTTTCTAAGACAACTAGGATGTTGGCTCAGAAGCAGCCACTCATTTAAAGAGTGCGTAACAGCTCACTAGTCGAGAGGTCTAGCGCCGAAAATGTCCGGGGCTAAAACACACCACCGAAGCTACGGAATTACCTATGGTAATTGGTAGAGGAGCATTCTGTAAGGATGAAGCACAATTGAAAGAGAGTGTGGACGAAACAGAAGAGAGAATGCCGGAATGAGTAGCGAGATATATGTGAGAATCATATAGGTCGAATGTCTAAGGTTTCCTGGGTAAAGCTGATCTGCTCAGGGTAAGTCGGGACCTAAGGTGAGGGCGAGAGCCGTAATCGATGGACAACAGGTAGAAATTCCTGTACTACGTATAATCAGAACTGTGGGGACGCAGGAGGATAGGAAAACCGGAGAATGGAAAAATCCGGCTAAGTACAAAGGTGTGAGTGATAGGCAAATCCGTCACTATTAGCTGAAGTACGAATGGGAGCGAAGAAAAGTAGCGAAGTTTCTGAATCCACACTGTCAAGAAAAGCCGCTATTGCGTTATACGTACCCGTACCGCAAACCGACACAGGTAGACGAGGAGAAAATCCACAGACCGACGGGAGAAGTGTTGTTAAGGAACTCGGCAAAATGACCCCGTAACTTAGGGATAAGGGGAGCCAACGCAAGTTGGTCACAGAAAAGAGGCTCAAGCGACTGTTTAGCAAAAACATAGGTCTATGCGAAACCGTAAGGTGATGTATATGGGCTGACACCTGCCCGGTGCTGGAAGGTCAAAAGGAGAGGTTAGCGTAAGCGAAGCTTTGAATTCAAGCCCCAGTAAACGGCGGCCGTAACTATAACGGTCCTAAGGTAGCGAAATTCCTTGTCAGGTAAGTTCTGACCCGCACGAAAGGTGTAACGATTTGAGCACTGTCTCGACAACACGCCCGGTGAAATTGAAGAACCAGTGAAGATACTGGTTACCCGCAACAGGACGGAAAGACCCCATGGAGCTTTACTGCAGCTTAATATTGGGATTCGGTATTGTATGTACAGGATAGGAGGGAGACTAAGAAGCTAGCACGCCAGTGTTGGTGGAGTCGATGGTGGGATACCTCTCTTATAATACTGAATTTCTAACCTACTTCCGTAATCCGGAAGAGGGACATTGTTAGGCGGGCAGTTTGACTGGGGCGGTCGCTCCGAAAGAGTAACGGAGGCGCTCAAAGGTCTTCTCAGAATGATTGGAAACCATTCAAAGAGTGTAAAGGCAAAAGAAGGCTTGACTGCGAGAGTGACAACTCGAGCAGGTACGAAAGTAGGACTTAGTGATCCGGTGGTAACAAGTGGGAGTGCCATCGCTTAACGGATAAAAGCTACCCTGGGGATAACAGGCTTATCTCCCCCAAGAGTTCACATCGACGGAGGTTTGGCACCTCGATGTCGGCTCATCGCATCCTGGGGCTGTAGTAGGTCCCAAGGGTTGGGCTGTTCGCCCATTAAAGCGGTACGCGAGCTGGGTTCAGAACGTCGTGAGACAGTTCGGTCCCTATCCGTTGTGGGCGTAGGAAATTTGATAGGAGCTGTCCTTAGTACGAGAGGACCGGGATGGACGAACCTCTGGTGAATCTGTTGGTAACCAATGCCACAGCAGAATAGCCAAGTTTGGAACGGATAAACGCTGAAGGCATCTAAGCGTGAAGCCAACCTAAAGACTAGATTTCCCATGCGAAAGCAGTAAGACTCCTTGTAGACGACAAGGTTGATAGGCCAGAGATGTAAGCACAGTAATGTGTTCAGTTGACTGGTACTAATAAGTCGAGGGCTTGACCAAAGAGTAACGAGAAGCACGAGCTACGATGCAGAGACGTTACAAAGTTTGACGGTTATGTCAAGTGTTTGAATTCAGTTTTGAAAGTACAAAGAAAAAAGTACAAAATTTCCGGTGATGATGCGTCTAGGGGAAACACCCGTTCTCATACCGAACACGACGGTTAAGACCTAGACGGCTTGAAAATACTTGGTGGGAAACTGCCCGGGAAAGTCGGTGGTTGCCGGATTCAAAATGCCGATGTGGCTCAATTGGCAGAGCAGCTGACTTGTAATCAGCAGGTTAACGGTTCGAGTCCGTTCATCGGCTCTAAGCTGAAAATTAGCTTTATAAATTAAATATGGATGGGTTCCGAGTGGCCAAAGGGGGCAGACTGTAAATCTGTTAGCTCAGCTTTCGAAGGTTCGAATCCTTCTCCATCCATTATATTATCGCGGGGTAGAGCAGCCTGGTAGCTCGTCGGCTCATAACCCGAAGGTCGTTGGTTCAAATCCGGCCCCGCAACTCAGTTAAGTCTGTAATCGAAATGATTACAGACTTTTTGCTATGTGTGGAAGTATGTTTTATTGTTTATATATTTCTTTAGGTTCTTTACCAAATAGTGTGATTTTGAACTAAAATATAAGTTTTTGGGAATGTATGAGAAATTATACATTCCCATTTTTTATATTAACTAAGCCGTTCATTATTAATATCCTATTTCTAAAGTTAAAAAAGCTGCGATAACCAAATGCTATTCGCTTTATGGCTTTGATTTTATTGTTAATAATTTCAATTACTATGTTGGCATAACCACATTTAATTGAATTAAGTATATAATCTTTATAATTCCTTGTAGTATTTAACTAGGTTTCCATATATTCCTATACAGAAGAAAGATACTTGCCAAAAATTCTTGTTGTAGTATTTAACTAGGTTTCCATATATTCAGAGAAATTCTCGTATTCTTTGTTTAATAAGTTTATAAATCTTTATCCATTTTATATTTAATAGATGATAGGAGATTTTGATAGAGAAAATATGTATTCTTTAATAAAAAAAACTACAGAACAGATAAACTTATAAGTATTGAATTTTTAAAATATACAAATGACAAGTCTTAAATTAAAAATAAAGAAAACGGTATGTTATAAGAAGATATATTGTAGAATAGATAAGATAAGAGCGTAGAGTAAAGAATAATATCAAATACTAACATATATTAAAAAATAGAATTAATAGGGCATAGGCATATAGGACATTAAATTATTTGTAATATGGAAAATTGTAAGACCTGATAATTTCCAATAATATAATTTTTTAAAAAATTGAAAAATGTAGTTTGAAACTAATTCTTAAATTGACTAATATATAAATTTCTATTTTAATATTTAGAATTATTAATTTCGTAGTCTTTTAACACAATATTTCTTCATAAAAGATATTATGTCATTATTGTTATTTATCTTGTAGAATTTTATTAATAAGTCCCTAAAAGTTTCTAAATTATCTATTGGTACTTGGAAAATACCAATATTATTTTCAATTAATATTTTATTTGCAATAAGCTGTGCAACTCTCATATTTCCGGTTATAAACATCTTTGATTTTGCAACGAAACAGAAATATTGAAGTGCCTTTTCTTCAGGATTGTCAATTTGGTTTAACTTATTAACCATATCATTAAATATATTGTTAACAACAGGCTTCTTTGGGAGGAAAATATCATAAAATAATAAATTACCAACAATTTTATTGTATTCTAGTAAAATTTCTAAATTGTTTGGACAGTCTAAATTATCTAAAAGAAATTGCCAAGCCTCTTTCATATTTATAATAAAGATTACTTCTTCTGCTCTTGTATTTGTTGGAGCATTGGCTAAAATAGCATATGTTTTTGGATATGTTGTTCCAAGACCTTCTAAGTTAGCACTTTTCCATATGCTATCAATAACTAATCTTTTTGCCATTTCTTTAGCTGTATCTTTCATAGAAATTTCCCTTTCAATTCAATATGGTAGATTTATTATAGATTTTTTTTGAATTACTGTCAACTTTATTTACTATCATATACCTTTAGCAGTTTTGCAAATCTAAATATTCTTATAATATTTAAAATTTATTATTATTCTTGTAATTATTTAAAAATTATATTAGGCTAAACTTAGTTGTTATAAAATAATTATCTATAGAATTTGAGGACCATATGGTAGGGATTAATATGTGGATGGATTTATTTAAGAAAGTTACATTGGAACGAGGTTATGAATACTTTGAAAGTGGAAAGATTAAAGATATTCATTGGGACGGTAATACGGTATATGGAAAAGTAAATGGTACTGAAGAATATAATGTTTCTGCTGAAATTGATGGTGAAAATGTTGGAAAATTAAGTTGTGATTGTCCATATGCAAAAGGTCAAAAAAAGTGTAAACATATGGCTGCTTTATTATTTAAAGTATTAGGTGGAGATATATATATTGATGATGAATACGATGACGAATATTATGATGAAGATGATGATGAATACTATGAAGATTATCTATACGAATGTGACCAGCATTATAATAACATTATTGATGATGATTATAGAATAGATGAATTAATAGATAGCCTTGATGAAAAAAGATTAAAAGATGTATTAAAATACTTATTAGAAAATGATAATAGTGCAAAAAGAAAGTTTTTTGCAATATATAAATAGTGAAGATAACAATATCAATATTGAAGATTTAAAGGAAAGTATAGATTGCATATTTTACGAAAATTCAGATGATGAATACATAGGGTATGACGAGGCTAGTATTTTATAGGACGAATTAAATGATTTTGTTGATATAGAAATAGTGCCTTTAATAGGATTACATAGATACATGGAAGCTGTTGAATTGACATTACATTTGGCAAGTTCTTTTACAGAATATGACATTGACGATTCTGATGGTATAATTATGGGAATTTATTCAAGATGCGAGGAAATAATATCTTCTGCAATTTGTTTATGTAGTGAGAAAGAAGAAGAAAAGATATTTCAAGCTGTTGTATATGAAGTGGAGAACAATTTTGATGAAAATGGGTATTATAAGGGGTTTTTAGATAGATTACTGTTTAATCAATTTAAGTCTGAAAAGTCGTTGAAGGAAATACTGAAAATTGTTAATTCAAGAATTAAAAGTTTATCAGAAGATAAAGAAGACAGTTTTAGCCAATTTTACTTTAAAATTATTTTATCTGCAAAGTTAAAAATAATGGAAGAACTTAATTTGCCAGATGATGAAATAGAAAAATTTTATGTTGAGAATAAATTTATACCTGAAATTTGTGTAATGTTTGCTGATAGGCTTATAGAAAATCAAAATTATAATAGGGCAATAGAAATTTTACATGAAAGCGATAATAAAAATGAAGAAATAAGGGGAAAATTAAAAGAAATATATAAGATTACAGAAAATAAAGTTGGATATCAAAATATACTGTGGGATGAATTAAAAGATGATGGTACAGCAACAATAGATGTTTATAATGAATTAAAATCTACTTACAATAATAAAGAATGGCTTGTACAAAGGGAAAAAGTATTTGAATTAAAATCCTGTAGTTCAATACTGCATAAATTTTACTATATTGAAAAATTATATGATAGGCTTATGAGTTATATTGAACAGGATAGAGTGGGTATATATACAGTGGATTTATATGAGAAAACATTAAAAAAATTATATCCTGAAAGATTGCTAAAAAAATATGCAAATATTATTAATGATGAAATTAAAATTGTAAGTGATAGAAAAAATATAAACAAATTATCAAAGTTCTTGTAAAAATGAAAGGATATGTTGGTGGGGATGAAGTAGTTGATAAAATTGCTAGTGAATAGGAGAAATAAATATAAAAGAAGAAAAGCATTAATTGATGAGATGAAAATTTTATAGATGTTTATATAACTTATATATGATTAAAAAAGATTATAACTGAAATGGATACAGTCCCTTTGCCAATTAATATACAACCTCCCCATTGTAATTCATGCACAAAAAATAATGTTCTCACAATACATTTACATTTTTGTAAAAAAGATGTATTGTATTAACAAGTTAAACAAAGGCGTTTGAATGACGAATAAGTCGTTCAGACGCCTTTTATTTTTTGTTGGTATGATTGGAGGAGTTTATATGGAATATGAAGTACAGAAACATTTACATTATGCAGGAATACCAAGTTTTAATCTTTATCCTGTAACTAGAGAATTAAAAGACGATGTAGATATTACAATTATGGGTGTGCCTTTTGATAGTGGCGTAACAAATCGTCCTGGTGCAAGGTCTGGCCCTAGAGCAATAAGACTTAGTTCTCAGTTGACAAATTGTTTTGGCTATCCATGGGGATACAAGTTATCTGATGAGGCTAACATAGTTGATTATGGCGATGTAGGTTACTATGTAGGTGCTAATACTACAAAGGTTATGCTTGAGGAAACATACGAAAATGCTAAGAAAATTTTTGCTTCTGGCAGTAAGTTACTTACATTAGGTGGCGACCACACTATTCCATATGGTATGGTAAGAGCTGCTAGTGAAAAGTTTGGTAAGTTAGCATTACTTCATTTTGACTCACATCAGGATAGTACACCAAGTACAGATGGCAATATTTCTCATGCTAATTTTGCTTATGATTTACAGGCTGAGGGTTGTATTGACCCATCTAAGTCTGCTCAGGTATTTATCCGTACAGAAATGACAGAATGTGGCTACAATATTTTCTATGCTCAGGATGCAGTATTTATGGATATGAAAGAACTTGCTGAAAAACTAAAGAAAATTGTAGGTGATATGCCAGTATATATTACTTTTGATATTGATGCTCTTGACCCATCTGCTGCTCCTGGTACAGGTACACCGGTTATTGGTGGTCCATCTTCAGCTCAGGTTAGAAAGCTTTTATACAATTTAAAGGGTATTAATGTAGTTGCTGCTGATTTAGTTGAGGTTCTTCCAGCTTATGACCATAGTGAAATTACATCACTTGCTGCATCAAATATTGCTATGGACCTTATGTATCTTATGCACAACAGAAAGTAAAGAATGGAGGAAAATATATGAAAAGATTATTGGCTTTATTATTAAGCGCAACGATGGTATTAGGTTTTACAGGTTGTGGGGCAAGTGGAGATACTGCAAAGTCAGATACAAAAGTTCCTGAAGTAACATTAGGTACAACTTCATGGCCTACAAATATGTTCTTTTATTTAGCAAATGAAAAGGGCTTTTTTGAAAAAGAGGGCGTTAAGGTTAAAATTCAGGACTTTTCATCTACAACAGAAAGTACAAATGCCTTTGTAGGTGGACAGATTGATTTTTGTACATTTGCTTCATCAGAAACTGTTGCACCATATTTCCAGGGTGGAGATATTGCAGTAGTATTGGAACTGATAAGTCTAATGGTAGTGAAGGTCTTGTAGCTAAATCTGATATTAAGTCTGTAAAGGATTTAAAGGGAAAGAGCATTGCAACTCAGCTTTACAGCGTTGACCATATGTTCTTACTTACTCTCCTTGCAGAAAACGGAATGACTGAAAAAGATGTAAACATTGTAGATATGTCTATTCAGGAATCTGGTACAGCTTTTGTAGCTGGTCAGTGTGATGCTGCTTGTATTTGGGACCCATACTTCTCTCAGGCTATTGCAAGTGGTGGTACTAAGTTGTATTCATCTTCTGATAACCCTAACTTAATTACTGATGTATTATGTACATCTAACAAGTTATGCAATGAAAATCCTGATGCTGTAGAGGCTGTTGTAAGAGGTTTCTTTGATGCTGTTGAATACTGGAAGAGTAATCCAGACGAAGCAAACAAGTTTATGGGCGATAAGCTTGGTGTAGGCGAAGAAGAATTTAAGAAAGAAATAGAAGGTCTTATTATTACTGACCCTGATACTGTTAAGACAGCATTTACTCCAGCAGAAGATTATTCATACTGGGGTTATACACAGAATACAATAAGAGATTTTATGTATGAACTTGGCGTACTTAAAAACAAGGATAAAGATTGTGGCGATATGATTAAGAATACATTTGTTGAAAAGATTGCTTCTGAAAAATAAAAATGTATAATTTACCCCTAAAAGGAGGACTACATAATGAAGAAAAAATTACTTGCACTTTTAATGACAATGATTATGTGTATTTCTTTATCAGCCTGTGGAGCAAGTAGTTCACAGACAGGAGAAAGTACAGCAAATGCTAATGATTCAAATGGGCAGAAAGTAGTATTAGGTATTAACGACTGGCCTGGAAGTTATTGGTGGCTTGCTGTAGACAAAATGGGATATTTTAAGGAACAGGGTGTTGATGTAGAAGTTAAATTATTTTCAAACTACTCCGATGGCTTAAATGCTCTTAATTCTGGAAAGATTGACCTTTTTGTTCCTGCTCTTGCTGATATTATTCCTGCTTATGTAAGGGGTGCAGATACTAAGGTAATTATGGTTCAAGACTATTCAGCTGGTGCAGACGGTCTTATTGCTAAAAGTGATATTAAATCTGTTAAGGATTTAAAGGGAAAGAATGTTGCTATTGAACTTGGTGGAAGTGACCATTTATTCCTTTTAAAATGTCTTGAAAATGCAGGACTTACAACAAAAGATGTAACTTAATAAATATGTCAACAGGAGATGCTTCAAATGCCTTTATAAGTGGACAGGTTGACGCAGCTGCTATTTGGGAGCCTTCATTGTCAATGGCTCAGAAAGAAACTGGGGGAAATATTCTTGCAAGTACAAAAGATGCTGAATACGAGGGCTTAATTCCTGCCGTACTTGCGACAAATGGCAATGCACTTAAAACTAAGCGTGAAGAAATCAAAAAGGTTATGAAAGCATGGTTTAATGCTCGTGACGGTTATGAAAACAAATTTGATGAATTTGCCAAAGATGTTTCTTCAGGTGCTGAAGTATCACCAGAGGAATTTAAAACTCTTATGAATGGTTGTGCTGTAAGAACTATGGACGAAAATGCAGAAGCATTTAAAGATGGAGATACTTATGTTTCATTAAAGAAATGCTCTTCAATGTTAAGCGACTTTTTATATGACAATGGCTTAATTGACAGCAAGCCGGATAACTTTGATTCTTTGTTTGACAGCTCTATTTTTGACGAAGTTTATGCTGAAATGAATAAATAAGATTTATAATGTAACAGACTGGTTTTTACAATCAGTCTGTTATTTTAGCTTAAATAAAAATGCTTAAAGGAGAAAATTATGTACTCAGAAATTGTTGATTTGTCTATTTTAATAGAAAATAATATGATTTATTATCCAGGGACCCTGAACCAGAGCTTTCAAAATATATTACTTTAGAAAAAGATGGTTGCCAAGTTATGAAACTTAATATAGGCACACATACCGGAACCCATATGGATGCTCCGGCACACTTTGTGAAAAATGGCAAAACTATTGACAATGTAAATTTAAAAAAATGTATAGGTAAGGCTGTTGTTGTGCATCTTCCAAATTTAAAGCCTTATTATGAAATTGTTCCTGATGACTTTAATAAACTTGAAGAACATATTAAAATTTCAAGTATAGTGCTTTTCAATACAGGTTGGATATATAAAGCCGGTACAGAGGAATTTTATAAGCACCCATATATTTCAAAATCAACAGCAGAATATTTAAAAAATCTAGGAGTAAAGGCAGTAGGTGTGGATATGCTTAATGTAGACAAAACCTGTATTCAAGGAGAACAGTATACTGAAATTCAACTGCTTCCCACAATATTTTCTTAGGTAATGATATATTAATTGTGGAGAACTTAACAAATCTTGAAAAATTAGATACAACAGGTAGCACCGTAATGTTTCTTCCACTTAAAATAAAAGACGGTGATGGTTCGCCTGTAAGAGCGGTTGCTTTTGTTTAGTACAATAAAATGTACTTGACTAGGAGAATTTGTTGAAATATAATTTTAGAAAGTAACAGTAGGAGGAAGATATATGAACTGTGAGGATTTAGTTAATATTCCCTTATTAAAAAAGGGGCTAACACTTATTTCAGGGGCAAACGGTATACGAAATAACATAAGTTGGATATATTTTGCAGATTGTGTTCAATGTCTTGATGAAGAATACAATATAAGTGAACTTATTCATGGTGGAGAAATGGTTATAATAACTAACAAAAGTCTGACTGATGATGATAATAAGATTATAGACATTATAAAGGTTATGTATCCAAAGAAAATTGCAGCAGTAGTCATAAATGAAAATCAAATATCTAAAAAATAGCAGATTATTGCGAAGAACTTAATCTACCGTTATTTGAACTTCAGTAGAATTACATTTAATAGATTTTTCTCAAATTGTCTGTAAAAGGCTTATAGAGGAGGAATCAGAAACTCATTCTCGTGAAAAGTTATTAACTTCTATTTTATTTGTGGATAACTTTAATGAATATGAAGTAACAAAGAGAGCAACTCACTATGGTATTACTATTTCTGGCAAACAGTCTATAGCAATTATAAAAACAGTAGCTTAAATGACCCTGCCAGCATAAAAAGAATACAAAGTTTAGTTGAAAATGAATTTAGATACTACGATATAAACAAATTGCTTATTTACTCACAATTTGAGGCCATAGTAGTTATGTTTCCTTTGGAGGTATTTGGCAAGGATAGCGTTGTTCATTTCTTTGAAAAAAATTGCTGATAAAATTCATAAGGAGTTTGAAATTGAGGCTTATATAGGAATTGGTCTTGGATATGAATATCTTGCAGATATTAGAGAAAGTTATACAGAGGCAAAAAGTGCATTACAGCTTATAAGTATGGAAAAGCAAAAGTATGTGCTAAGCTATAATGATATGGGTATTCACTCTCTTATATCTCAAATCAGAAGTCCAAAGACATTGGATAACTACATAAATGACAAGTTAGGCAGATTAATAGAGGCCGACAAGGTTCAGGATAGTGAATTATGTAATACCCTTAGGCTTATATTGAAAATAATTGTAATTCCAATGCCACAGCTGAACTTTTGTTTATACACCGTAATACAATGCGATACCGTCTTGATAAAATAGAAAAAATATTGAATGTTGATTTAGATGATTTATCTGTCTGTCTTGAGCTTAAATTGGCATTTATAATATTGGATTTTAGAAATAGTCGAAAAAACTGATATGTGCATAATGCACAAGAATGATTATAGCCAAAATACATTGATATTTTAAAGTCATAAATATATAATAGCACCATAAGGAAAACAAAAAGACGAGGGGCGTCGGCTTATTAAAAGTCGGCGCCCTTTTTGTATAATTGAAAGGAGACAACTATTATGAAAATGATTAAAGCTATTGTAAGACCTGAAAAGTGTGACGAGGTTTTAAATGAATTATGTGAGGCTGGTTTCAGAGCAACTACAAGATATGGTATCTTAGGTAGAGGTAAGCAGAGAGGTTTGAAGGTATCTGATGTTTACTATGATGAAATTCCAAAAGAACTTATTATGTTAGTAGTTGAAGACGAAAATGTAAACAAGGTAACAGACATTATTATTAAGTATTCAAGAACAAGTGATGGCGGTTCATTTGGTGATGGTAAGATTTTCATTTTACCAGTAGAAAAGGCGATTACTGTAAGCTCAGGAAAGGCAGAGCTATAAGGAGGAATTGGATATGAAAAATGTTATTGTATTTTTAAGACCCAATTGTTATTTCAAGACAAAGGAAGCACTTAATGAAAAAAGATTTTTGCTATGAATACAAAAGAGGTTCTTGGTAGAGGTAGAGAACATGTTAGCTTTACTACAGGCGAAGGCAACAATGAGCTGATGACAAGATATATTCAAGAACTTTTGTAGCCAAAAAGATGATTAACATTGTAGTAACAGATGATAGACTTGACGAATTAATTGATGTTATTCTTTCTGTCAACAGCCATGGTGCAGAGGCGACGGTAAAATCTTTGTTACACCTGTAGATAGTTGTATAAGAATACATACAGGGGAAACAGATGAGGATGCCCTTATATAATTGGAGGTTTTAGTATGAAAAAGAGTAGAGGCGATTTCCGTCTTAGAAAAGATATATCAAAGCGATGTTATACCATATCAATGATAATGACATTTGTAGTGATATTTGCTCTGTGGGGAGGACTAAGTGGAAGTGGTATGGTAAAAGAACTTTTTTTACCATCTCCATTAAAGGTACTTAATGACATAGTAAGTTGTGCTAAAGATGGTTCATTGTGGGCTAATATGGGCTGGAGTATTTTCAGAATTACAATGGGCTTTGTTATTTCTGTAATCATTGGTGTACCTTTAGGTATACTTGCAGGTAGTTTTAAAAGAATAGACGCAGTTATAACACCTATTTGTGAATTTATTCGTTATATGCCAGTACCAGCATTTGTACCACTTGTAATGGTATGGTGTGGTATAGGCGAAGGAGCTAAAATTAGTATTGTATTCCTTGGTTGTTTCTTCCAGATGGTACTTATGGTAGCTGATAATGCAAGAGCTGTATCTGATGATTTGCTTTCAGCAAGTTATACTTTAGGTACAACACGATTTACAACTATTACAAAGGTATTAATACCAGCTATGGCACCTAATATGATGCTTACATTGAGAATGATGATTGGTTGGGGCTGGACATACCTTACTGTAGCCGAACTTGTAGCATCTAATTCAGGTTTAGGTTACTCTATTTTAAAGGCACAGAGATTCTTACATACTGAAAGTATTTTTTCTGGTATTCTTGTAATAGGTGTACTTGGTCTTATTACAGACAGAATTTTTTGCTTTTGCGATTAAAAAGATGTTCCCATGGGCTGAATAAGGAGATGTAAAGTATGAAAAAACAAAATATTATTTCAAATTCTGGTTCACCCTTAGAGCTCATGTTGCCAGTAGTAAAATTATAGTAAGCCATATTGATAAGGTTTATACAAATGGCAAAAAGTCAACAAAAGCCATTGATGATGTATCAATAGATATTCAGGATAATGACTTTGTATGTATAGTAGGCCCTTCTGGTTGTGGTAAATCAACTTTATTGAGAATGCTTGCAGGTTTGGATTTTCCTACTAAGGGCGAAATTGTAGTTAATGATACACCGGTAACAGGTCCAGGACCTGACAGAGGTATGGTATTCCAAAGTTATACTCTTTTTCCTTGGATGAATGTTGAAGACAACATTAAATTCGGTCTTAGAATAAAGAAATTGCCAAAAGATGAACAACAGAGAATAGCAGACAGATACCTTGATATTATTGGATTAAGAAAATTTGCAAAGGCATATCCAAAGGAATTATCTGGTGGTATGAAGCAGAGAGTTGCTATAGCCAGAGCCCTTGCTAATCAGCCAGAAGTATTATTAATGGACGAACCTTTTGGTGCTCTTGACCCTCATACTAAATCTATGATGCAGTTGCTTATGAGAGAAATATGGGAGCAGGACCACCCAACAGTTGTATTCATTACACACGATATTGATGAGGCTGTTTTCTTAGCAAATAAGATTTATGTTATGTCAGCTAGACTGGTAAGGTTGTTAAAGAAGTTAATGTATACTTAACACACAAGAGAGTCTTGGAGTTAAAGGATACACCAGAGTTTATTAAGTTAAGAAAAGACATTAATGAACTTTTATATGCTCATTCTAATGATGAGTAATGAAATTAGCTATATGAAAAAACGAGTAATGTATTGAGTATTGTATATGGATAATATATAGACCTAAAAGGAATGTAATCTTATATTTTCCGTTGCCGAAATATAAAGAATGGTATATGGCAATATTAATTATATTTAGAAAGGAAGTCTATTCTATGAGTATAGAGCGAATGGTATATACAGGTACGACATATTTTGGAGAATATGCACGCAAAGAAATTATTACAGAAATAAAAAAGAGAAAATATAACAAGGCTTTACTTGTTACAGATGCTATGCTGGTTCAGTGTGGCGTTGCAGAAAAAATCGAAAATGTACTTAAAGACGGTGGTATTTCTTATGAAATAGATGATGAGGTTAAGCCTAATCCTACTATTGATAATGTACATACAGGACTTGATAAGCTGAAAGCATCAGGGGCTGATTTTATAATTGCTGTAGGTGGAGGTTCTGTTATAGATACAGCAAAGGCTGTTGCTGTTATAGCCAATAATCCTGATAATTATGATGTAGTGTCTTTAGAGGGTGTAGACAAGAGTAAAAATCCTCCAATGCCTATTATAGCTGTACCTACAACAGCAGGAACAGGCTCAGAAACTACAATGGACTATGTTATAACTAATACAGAACAGAAACGAAAAATGGCTTGTATGGATTCAATGGTTGTGCCAGTTGTAGCTATATTGGATACAGATATTATGGCAAGTTTGCCTTTAAAAATGACTGCTGCCACAGCTATGGATGCTCTTACACACGCTGTAGAGTCTTATTTATCAAAGGGTGCTTTTGATTTTTCAGAAATGTTGTCATTAAAGGCAGTAAGCCTTATTTCAGCTAACTTTTTAAAGGTAATCAAGAACTTAAATGACTTAGATGCAAGAAAGGCACTTGCTATGGCACAGTATATGGCGGGTATGAGCTTTACAAATGTTGGTCTTGGTATAGTTCATTCTATGGCACATCCGTTAAGTGCATTTTATGATGTACCTCATGGTGTAGCCAACGCCTTGATTTTACCTTATGTGTTAAAGTTTAATTCAGTTGCTTGTGAAGACAAAATGATAACTCTTGCAAAGGCTTTTGACCCTGAATTTGATGAAAGGTATGGTAGCGAAGCAGCTACAGAAAGATGTGTAGAGCTTATTAATACATTTAATAGTGTAGCAGGATTACCTCATAAATTAAAGGAAATCAATGTTAATGTAGAGGATATAGATGCCTTGGCTAGAGAGGCATTAAATGACGCAGCTACACCAGATAATAGACGAGAAGTCAACATTGAGGACTTAAAAAGCTATACAAAACTATGTATGAATAGGATTGGTGGTTATATGGAGTATAAGAAAACATATATTAATGGTTGCTGGGTAGACGGCAATTCAGATAAAGAATTAAAGGCTGTTAATCCATCTAATGGAGAGGTTATAGCAGTAATTAAGGAAAATAATTTAGATGATGTAAAAAGTGCTGTAGCTTCTGCAAAAAATGCTTTTTATGTTACAAGACAATGGCGAGATATGAGTGCTCAGGAAAGAGCCGATATTTTGTTAAAAATAGCTGATGAAGTAGAAAAGCAGGCAGAAGAAATAGCTAAAATAGAGTCTATGGACAATGGCAAGCCTTTGAGAGAGGCTGAGGCAGATGTAGATGATGCTGTACATTGTTTCAGATATTATGCCGGACTTATAAGAACTCCTACAGGTGGAGTATATGAAGTTAATTCCAATTTTGGCAGAATGCACTCCTATAGTGTTACAGAGCCAGTAGGCGTATGTGCTTTAATAACACCTTGGAATTTCCCTTTCCTTATGGGCGTTTGGAAGTTAGCTCCAGCTTTGGCTGCTGGTAATTGTGTTATATTTAAGCCTAGTTCTGAAACCGTATTGTCAACTATTAAAATGTTTGAGATTTTTGATAAGGTTGGTTTGCCAGCAGGAACTGTTAACTTGATTATTGGACCAGGGGGTTCTTTAGGCAATTATCTTGCTGAAAGTAAAGATGTAGATATGCTTACATTTACAGGTAGTACAGCTGTTGGTCAAAGTATTATGAGAGCAGCAGCGTCTAATGTTAAGCGAATAGGTCTTGAACTTGGTGGAAAATCTCCAAATGTAATTTTTGCTGATGTTGATATAGAAAAGGCTGTTGAATGGGCTATGCTTGGTATATTCTTCAATCAAGGAGAGGTATGCTGTGCCGGTTCAAGAATTATTATAGAAAAATCTATTAAGGACAAGTTCATTAAGCGATTTGCTGAAAGAGCAGAAAAAATGACTATTGGTAATTCCCTTGAAAATTACGATATGGGTCCTTTGGTATCTGAAAAACATATGAATGATGTTCTCAAGTATGTAGAGCTTGGCAAAAGTGAGGGGGCAACTCTTGTATGTGGTGGATATAGATATACAGATGGAGAATGTGCAAAGGGCTTTTTTGTAAAGCCAACTATATTCGATAACTGTACAAGTGATATGAGAATTGTCAGAGAAGAAATTTTTGGACCTGTAGTTACTATACAGACTTTTGAAACAGAACAAGAGGCTATTGATTTAGCAAATGATACTGATTATGGTCTTGCCGGTGCAGTATTTACTAATGACGGAGCAAAGGCTTTAAGAGTAATTAAGGAAATCAGAGCCGGTATTACTTGGATTAATTGTTATAACCCTGCCTTCTGTGAAGCACCTTGGGGTGGCTATAAGATGAGTGGTATAGGCAGAGAACTTGGCACTCATGGTCTTGAAGAATATTGTGAAACAAAACAAATAAATATCAATTTGGATAATGAACAACTAGGTTGGTATAATAATTAGAAAACTATTAAAATGCTTTCTGTGATAAGTAATCATAGAAGGCATTTTTGCTTTTTCACTTTTTTTATGGTTTAACATAGTATATATATATAATTCTGTGGAGGTCAATATGATTTTTGGTAGTACAGTAGGCTATGACAGTATATATAGTTATCCATATGAAAGTAGAAAAATTACAGTACAGGAAATGATGGAGAATATTCCCCTTTATGATTCTGAAAAAGGAAAAAGCAGTAATGAAAGAACAGAAAATAGAAAAGTATGTGACATTACAGAAAGTGAGTCCAAAATTGTAAAGGCTCTTTATAGTAAAATAAATAGCAAAATTGACAGTTATATTCAGAAAATTATGGATAAGTATGAATATGAAGGAAGTCCAGTGTATTCTGATGACGGTATTACTAGGGAAACCCTTGCTCAGATTATTAATCAGGTTATGGAAGAAATGAAAAAGGATTTTGATGAAGTAGAGGAAATAATTCTTGAATTTGACGGATATGAAGATTTTTCAAGAAATAACATTCTCAATATGTTAGTTGAGGCACTTGTGCTAAACGAGATTTTCCTTACACGAAGACCTAAGTATAGAAGAATAAGGGATAATTATGTTTTTGTAAATGGTATTTATAGTGGTATAAGAAGAAGATAAAAATTAAGTGACTAGCATTAAGTACAAAAGCTTTTGCTAGTCACTATTATTTTTGTGAAACAATTTAAGCAAAGTTATGTTAAACTTATTATACGAAAAATTTACAGAGGTATAAAAATGGAGAATAAAGAAATTTTTAGTAAATCAGCTTTAAAAGCTCTTATAATTCCACTTTTAGTAGAACAGGTTTTGGCCGTAACTGTTGGTTTATCCGATGTTATGATGGTATCTAATGTAGGTGAGGCTGCCATTTCTGGTGTTTCTCTTGTAGATATGATTAATAACCTTATGATTGCCATTTTTGCAGCTTTGGCAACAGGTGGTGCAGTTGTTACAGCCCAATGTATAGGAGCAAGACATTACGAAGAAGCAAGAAAATCTGCTAAACAGCTTATTATTGTAGCCATAACACTTTCTATTGTTATTATGGTTGGTTGTCTTATATTTAATAGGCATATATTGAGAGTGCTTTTTGGTAGTATAGACAATGATGTTATGCACAATGCAATGTTATATTTTCTTATTTCATCTGCGTCTTATCCTTTCTTAGCACTTTATAATTCCTGTGCAGCCCTTTTTAGGTCAATGGGTAATTCAGCCATATCTATGAAAGTTTCAATACTTATGAATGTCATAAATATATGTGGTAATGCCATTTTGATTTTTGTATTTAAAATGGGTGTTGAAGGTGTTGCAATTCCGTCTTTGGTTTCAAGATTTGTGGCAGCTATTATAATGCTTGTGCTTATAAGAAATAAAAATAATGTTGTGTATGTAGACCATCACAACTTTAAACCAGAGTTTGGTATGATAAGAAGAATATTGTATATAGCTATACCTAGTGGTATGGAAAATGGTATTTTTCAGTTTGGTAGAATTATTGTAGTAAGTATTATTTCTACATTTGGTACAGTACAGATTGCAGCTAATGCTGTAGCAAACAGTATTGACGGTATGGGTACATTGTGTGGTCAGGCAATATCTCTTGCTATGATAACTGTAGTAGGTCAATGTGTAGGTGCTGGAGATTTAAAACAGGTAAGACTTTATACTAAAAAGCTCTTGAAAATAGCCTATATTCTTACAATTTGCGTAAATTCCACTATACTTTTGACTTTGCCTTGGATATTGAAAATATTCTCTCTTTCTGATGAAACCAGAAGTTTGGCTTTTATACTTATTTGTATACATAATGGATGTGCTATTTTACTTTGGCCATTGTCTTTTGTATTGCCAAATGCTTTGAGAGCTTGTAATGATGTAAAATACACAATGGTTGTATCTATATTTTCAATGTGTATGTTCCGTATAGTGTTTAGTTATATTATAGGACAGTATTTTGGTATGGGTGCAATAGGTGTTTGGATTGCTATGGTTATAGACTGGATTTTCAGAGTAATATTCTTTGTCTACAGATTTGTAAGTGGTAAGTGGGAAAAACTTACTTATGCAAATAGATAAAAAATATGTCACGAAATGTCATGGTACCTCCTGTATATTATTATTGATGACGAAATAAAAGTTGTCAAAATAATATACAGGAGGTTTTTTAATGGAAAAATTAAAATTTATGGCGAAAGGACAGAAATTAATTCGCCTTGAAATTAAGCCTATTTATAGTGGAGTAAGAAACTATATGGAGGCTGAATTTATACTAAACCACAGTTGGTACAATATTACACCTCTCGTGGCACAGTTCAAAAAGGATGAAAAAATTTTTCATGTCACTTTAAACAATGGAAAGTGTACTGTACCTTGGGAGGTTCTTGAAAATGCTGGAACTATTGAAATTTCCCTTACAGGTGGAAATTTATTAGTTACAAATCCAGTAAAAGTAACCGTAAATAATTCTGGTGCAGAGGGTGGACTTGTTCCAACGGAGGCATCAAATTCTCTCTATAGCGAGATTATGGCAAAACTTAATTCTATAGAAGAAGATTGGTTAAACTGTAAATCTTTATTGGCTGAATATGAACAGAATATAAGTGATAGCGAAACAGCTGTTGAAAATAAAATTACAGATTTTGAAACAAAGTCAGACGAATTAAGCGGAAAAATTAACGAGATAAATGTACTTGCTGAAAAGTGTAAAAGCGACAGTCAGACAGCACAAAATCTTTATGAAGAAGTTAAAGAAAAAATAGAAAATGCTAGAAAAACTATTGATACTTTGGTTGAAAAAATTACTTTAGCCCAAAACACAAAGAGTAGTTTAGAAGAAAGCATTTCAAATAGTAATAGTGCAAAAGCTGTTTTGGAAAGTACAATTACAAGGGCTGAAAATATTAAAACTCAGCTAAAATTAGAAGATTGTATTGCAGAAAATGAAAGAGCTGAAAAAAATATTGAACAGCTTGAAAGTGACAATTTTAATGCTGAAGAAATATTATATGGTGTAGAGAATTTAAAAAAATATTTAGGGTATGTAAATAACGGGTTATGCTTTTTTGCTAAGTTTAACACAGAAAATTCTACAATAGAAAAGTGTATTGACAATAGTGTTGTCATACTTGATTTATCAAATGGTTACAACGGTATGAATGTAAAGGCTATAGGAGATTATGCCTTTACAGGGTGTGGGAGTTTAACACAAGTAGATTTTGGTAATGACCTTATTTCAATAGGTGCAGATGCCTTTAATTCTTCTGGAATAACAGAGGACATTGTAATTACACCTAACATTCAGACTATTGGTGAGGGTGCTTTCAAAAATATAAAGGCTAAAATATATAACCTTACAGATATTGAAATAGATGCTGACAACATAGTAAAAACAACATCAGAGGGAAGTTGTGGAGAAAGCACTAGCTACAAAATTGCAGGGGAATATATGGCAATAAGAGGTAGTGGTGTGACTGAAAATTATTCAGAAAACAGTCAGCAGTATAATGAACATATAAACGATATTAAAAGTATTTATATACAAAAAGGTGTAACAGGTTTAGGCAGTAGAGTTTTCACGTAATTTTAGTAATGTTACAAAAGCAGAAATACCGGAAACTGTTGAAACTATAGGGGCATATGCTATGGCATATACAACAAATATTAATGATATAACACTATTCCTAAGAGCATAACAACTATTGGCTCAAATGGATTAACTTCTTGCGGTATAGAGGGCAGGCTGGTGTTGCCGAAGTTATCTAATATAGGAGGGAATGCTTTTAGAAACTGTTCAAAAATAACAAATTTTGAGTTTACATCGCCGATTAAGTTTATCCAGTAGCTGTTTTTATTACTGTAGGGGATTGACTGGCACGATAGAAATACCTAAAAATGTAGAGACCATAGGTTCATTGGCTTTTTATAATTGCAATAAAATTGAAGTATAGTTATTCCTAGTGCTACAACAACAATAAGCCCGACAGCATTTTCAGGCTGTTCAAAAGTGACAACAATTAAAATAGATAAAGAAACAGACAGTATTGCAAATGCCCCTTGGGGTGCAGAAGGTGCAGATATAATTTGGAAATAATAGGAGGTAATTTTATGAGAATTAAAACATTAAAAAGATTAATTGCAGAAGACGGAAAGATTTTAAGAAATACAGAAACAGGTGTAACAGCCTACTGTGTAGATGTGTTGGAGGAAAAAGTAGAAAAGTGGGAAGAAATTGAAGATACTGAAAAAGATGAGGTGGTGTAAATGGAAAAGATTTTTAATGACTTTTCTGTTGTAGGTGCATTTATAGGTGGAATTTTATCTTTTATATTTGGTAAGCCTGATGTACTTATTTATGCACTTTTAGGATTGACAATTATTGATTTTATAACTGGACTAATAAAGGCTGTTTATACAAAAACTCTTTCAAGTGAAATATGTTTCAAAGGTGTATTGAAGAAAATAACTATTTATTTGGTAGTTGCAACAGCAGTTATTGTAAACAATGTAATAGGTGGCAACATTCCGTTGAGAGAGGTAGTAATTACTTTTTCATATGTAATGAGGGTTTAAGTTTGTTAGAAAATGTTGCTGTTATGACACCTGTGCCACAACAATTAAAAGATGTTTTTCTTCAATTAAGGGATAAAGGAGATGACTTAAATGGTAAAAATAAGTAGTTATCCGGCGTCAAAGGCAAATTATGGCGGTACAAGGGCATTAAGTACTATAAAGTATATAGTTATTCACTATACAGCAAATGATGGAGATACAGCCATAAGTAATGCAAAATATTTTGCAAATGGCAGTAGAGGAGCATCAGCCATTATTTTGTAGATAGCAAAAACATAGTTCAGTCTGTAAAAGATGACTATGTTGCGTGGGCTGTAGGTGGTAATAAATATGATGACACTACAAAAACTGGTGGTGGCAAGTTCTATGGTAAATGCAATAATAACAATAGTTTAAGCATTGAAATTTGTGACGATATTAAAAACAATGCAATATATCCAACGGACTCTACAATAAATAATATAATAGAATTAGTTCGTACTTTGATGAAAAAATACAATATTAGTATTAACAATGTTATAAGGCATTTTGATGTAACTGGCAAAAAATGCCCTATGTACTGGTGTGGAGATAGTCAAAAAAATGGAAAATGGCAAAAATTTAAAAATAGTATTTTAGAGGAGGAACAGATTATGAAACAAAATATAAAAATAAATGGAAAAGTCAAGACTGTTAATGCTATAAACAAAGACGGTTTTACTTATGTAAAAATTAGAGATTTGTCAGATGTTTTAAATATTCAATACGACAATGAAAGTAAATTAATAACTTTAAGTGTTAAATAGGTTTATGTTGTTGAAATATGCCATTTTAAATGTTATAATTTTAATATAAATATTTAAGAGGAGGCATATATATGAAGTCAAGTATTAATATTTTAAGCATAATTTTAAATGTTTTTCTTATATTCGCCGTTATTGTTTTACTTTTTGATAGAGATGATGAGGAAGAATACGGAGAAGAAATTTACGATTATGATGAATAAGAGATAGGGTGTTACCTGATTGATAAAGGTAGACACCCTATTTTTTTATTTAAACCAAGCCTTATATAAAAGGGCAATTCCTTTTTCTATATTGTCAATTAATATTGAACTATAGCCGAGAATTACTGAATTTTTTGGGGCTGTGGAAATATTGTTATAGTATTTGGAAATGGGATATACTTTTATTCCAAATTTTAGAGCAGATGAAACAAGTTGTTCTTCTGTCATATTATTTTTAGGAGATACTACTAAATAAAGACCTGCTTTTTCCCCACTAATTTCTATTTTATCGTCAAAATATTTTTTTATAGCATCTAATAATATCCTGTTTTTGTTTGTGTTATGGGTTTTATAACGCCTTTTATGCCTTAATAAATACTTCTTTTCAATGTATTCAGTAAGAGCATATTGAGCAATAATAGGCACAGGATTTGAATAGTGTTCATATAGAGCATTATATTTCTCTGAAAATTGTGGCAACATAATAAAAAATGCCAATCTTGAGCCAGGAGAAAGTGTTACAGAGTAGGATATTGCATAAAATACTCTGTTTTCTGTATCACAGGCTTTTAAAGATGGATAATAGTTTTGTGTATAAATTAGTTCGTGGCTACTGTCGTCTTCAATTATGTAGGAATTGGTTTCGTTTGCCCATTTAACTAATGCCATACGATTTTCAGCAGAAAATGTTACACCTGTAGGAAAATGGTGGTTGGTTTTTACACAGAGAATTGATTTTTTGTATTTGTATAACTGGTCAATATCTATTCCATCATTTGTCAATTCAATATAATCTATATTAAATCTCTTTCGTGTTACAGCTTCTTTTACAGCAGGATTAGTCGGGTTTGTAAGTATAACATTATACTCTTTTGGGTCAAATAAATCATAAATTATACTTAATGCCTCGTAAATATCTGGAGATAAAACTATATCGTCAGGATTGGAGTGTATTTTTCTAAATATAAACGATTTTTTTGCAATAGCATGCTGTAGTACAGGTTCGCCATTTCTACTGGGAGTGTTAAAGAAATCTCTGTTTTCTAATACAGTTAAGGTGTGGGTTATACATTGACGCCAAAAATCGTGGCGAAAAAGTCTATTTTCTGTTATTCTCCAGTTAAAGTCAAATACAATGTTTTTATCTTCCTGAGGCAATATAATTGGAGGAGTAGAAATATTGTCATTGTTTGAATAGTCGTTTGTGGGAGATACAATATAGCCACTTCCTCTTTTGCTTACAACTAAACCCTCCAACACCAATTGGCTGTATGCTTGGTCAACAGTATTTCGACTTACACCCAATTCTTTTGCCAAAACTCTTGTGGGAATAAGAACATCGCCAGTAGCAAGTTCTTCATTTTGTATTTGGTTGAAAATTTCCTCATATATCTGTAAATATAAAGGTTTTTTGCTATTTTTATCTATTAAAATCATAAAAAAATCCTCTTTTTAAAATTGGCACAGTACCAGTTAATTGGTACTGTCGAAAAAATATAAATTGGCTGTTTTTTTGTAGATATTTATATTGTAAAATAACCTCGAAAGAAATGCAAGAAGTATTGTTGTTTTATATTATACAGGAGATGATTATATGGATAATGTATCTAGTGAAAGTTGTATTATTCTGTGTATGACACTTTTAATGACAAGGTTACAATAATATGTAATGATGATGCTGTTGTTGGTTTAAAAATG
>ENA-OQHP01000020-OQHP01000020.1-human-gut-metagenome-genome-assembly--contig:-NODE-20-length-51067-cov-1.941362_pt1 | contig 51067 bp, 79 predicted proteins | sample MGYA00242563_ERZ504717 | MGnify/ENA primary metagenome ERZ504717 (study PRJEB26092, sample SAMD00036212) | human gut metagenome | host: Homo sapiens | study: EMG produced TPA metagenomics assembly of... | reverse complement strand
ATGTATTAAAAAACTGTAAATATTGACTAAATTTTAAATTAATTATTTGTTATTTAACTTATATTTTTACTACATTTTTATTGTTGTCAAGACCACCCGCTTAGTGGATGACTTGCTCTACCCCATCTATAAGGAATTATTACCAGTAAACGCTTGTAAGCATTTTGAAAAAAACGACTTACACACCTATTCATCAAACTTCTGCTAAAGCAGTCTTTCTACTTGTTTATATTTTCAAGCTTGCTCGTAAACTGTCTACGATACTTTGGTGCGAACACTATATGGTACTTGCATTCCCACTTTGTATGTGCTAGACTATTATTTAATGATTTATTCATCTATATTCCTCCTATTCTTTTATGGTATGTAAGTCGAATCACTATCATTTTAGCATAGGAGGTTTTTATATACAACTTTGAGCTAAATCTTTTGACTCACACCTGCATAGCAGGTGGATTTTTTATCGTTATTACAACAAAACCACGCCTAAAAGACGTGGTTTACTCTTAGCCTATAAGGCTATGTTACTTGCATAGCCTCAAGGCTATCTGAATAGTCCACCAACCGCTGAATTATTTCCGGCTGCTACTAAAGCAGCTTTTTATTTTTTGCCTTTATTTGCCTGCTCACCCGTAAACGGGTCTATATATTCTTTTAAACTTATTTGGTGCTTGCTATATCCTCTTGTAATTGATTTCTCACATATTCTCTTATTGCCTTTTCACTATATCCAACTATATCTACGTAATATTCTTTGCATCAGAATTGTCTATTTCCCTATTTATATTTTAAATTTACATGTCTATCAAATATCATTAGTGAAGTTTTTCCCTTTAAATATCCCCTAAACTGCGATACACTTATCTTTGGTGGTATACTCACAACCATATGTATATGGCCAGCACAAGCATTTGCTTCTATTATCTCTACTCCCTTATATCCACACAATTTTCTTAATATCTGACCAATATCTACTTTTATTTTTCCATATATTATTTGTCTACGATATTTTGGTGCAAATACAATATGATATTTGCAATTCCACGTTGTATGTGATAAAGTATTATTATGATTCATTTGAATCTCCTCCTTTGATTAATTAATTGGTTGTCGGACCATCTTAATTATATCATTGGATGTTCTTTTTTGCTCACCGCTATAAGCTTTTTGAACCCCACGAATAGCGCGAGGTTTCCTGTTTACAAAAAATTCTGACCTTGTTACACAACAGGTCGGAATTCATTTAAACTAAATATTTTTGTTTTTTACATTGTCTACTTGACAGAAAGCACTTCACTTTTTTATTATTCAAACATTTTTCTGTCATCTCTGCAACAGCAATTTATCTACATTTTCTTTAATTTCTGGTTTTAAGGCTAAATACTTTTTGTATTTGGCCCGTATTTTATTAATTTCTTTAGTTGTTGCTCCCGCATTCTTTCCTAATGTAATTAGATCTGAACTTGAAAGGTTCTCAAAAACTTTATTTATATCAATATTCGAAAAATATATTTGTGAATAAAAATTATAGTTATAACAACTCTCAAATCTAAATTTAAATACATTAACTTGTTTGTTATAATCCCTATGTTTGTAATCTTGTTTAAGAAATTGTTCTGCCTCAGGATATATCTTCAATAAAGCAATCACACTCTCATATATTGCAATATCTTCATATCTATCAATAACCATATCCTTATAATCACTATTCGAATTTATAACATTAATAATAATTTCTTGGTTATGAATTTTTTGAATATTTTTATTACAGAACTCTATGTTATCAGCAATAAAATTAACAAATTGCTTTTTATATAATTCATCATCTATTACCTGCATACATAAAACCAGCATATTCATTACATTAATTCTCTCAATTTTATCACTAAATGTCTCTTTTAATTTTTTCAAAAGGAACTCAACAATTTCTTGATATTTGCTCTCATTTTTCTGTTTAAACATAGCCAGTGTTAATTCAAAAATTTCCGAATCCACATCAAATGTTCTCCAGGCATCATATATTTCTTCAACACTCGACATCCTTGTAAAAATATATTGTGAATAAAAATATTCAAAAAATGAGCGATGAAAAAATTTAAAGCAATCCTCACCAGATGCTGGGACAAAAAGTTCAGTTCGATCAGAACAAAATAATAAAAACTGATCAATTGCAAACTCCGTTTGATTTTCTGAAACATATTTTGTCTTATAAATTTTAGTTAATCGTTCTTTTATTATATCCTTACTTACATCACTATTATTAGGCAAGCAAAGATTTGCTAATTCCATAAATGTATTATCTTTCATCAATGTTGAAATAAGAGTCCAATCGTATTTTTCTTGTGATTTTTCTTTCTCTCGCTTATTGGAGATATATTCAAAACACTTTTGATATAATTCTAACTTATTTTCTGGTAATTCTCTCTCTCCTTATATATATTTATCAAAAGAGATAATACTAAAAAGCTGTTTAAAAATCCTTTATTAACCAATATCTGTGTTTGCTGTAAAAAAGATTCTCTATCACTTTTATCGAATTTACCTAATTTAATAATATTATCAACATATGTCTGTATTTGACCCCTATCCAATGGTTCTATTTCAAATACTTCAATATTCTTTTCTGGTAAAAAACCTCTTGCTCTCGATGTAATACACACTCTATTATTAGGATTTTGATTTTAAAGTAATGAATCACATGACTATGCAATTCTTGCCTTTTCTCTTTATCTACTTCATCCAGTGCATCAAGTAATATAATACATCTCCCCCTCTTTAAATAATAATTTATTAATTCTTTAGATATCCTAGAATCTTCAATAAGAGTCTCTCTTTTCATACTATTCTGTAAAAAATCAACAACCGACATGGGATTACTTGTATTATTTATAAAGAAATTTTTCAATTCACCATAAATAACCATATATTCATCAGCATCAACTATATTTAACTTTTCATATTCCCCAATCAATTTCTTCATAAATAAAGATTTTCCATAACCGGCTCCCCCCGTAACATATACTATGTTACTTCTTTCAAAAATATACTTCCAATCATCAAAATCAATTTCATTATATATTTTTTCTTGCATATTGATTTTATATATTTGACTATTTCGTATATATCCAAATTCTAGCCTATGTACCTTTCTTCCCTCTGTGTAAGAAATGGTGGAACATAGAATTCATTAATATCAAATTTATCCAATAAATATATATGTGCCATTCTATGATTATCTTTCAAAATTTTAATATAATATTCTTTATCATCTAAATACTTATCATCAGTATAAACCACCTCAGATTGAATACTTTGTCTCAAAATAGACTCAATTTCATCTAACTTTGATATAACCCCATTTCCTAATAAATTCATTTTGTTATTAACAAAGTATATCATTGCAACTTCTTCATGACCTAATTGTTCTAAAATATAATTACTGCTTAATGAGAACATTTTCGCAAAAAAAGATTCTATCAACTGTTTTTCAGGTATCGTAAGTACATTTGCGTCTATATATCTTTTCTGGAGATTATCTGACAAAAAATCAATAATTTCTAACTCTCCCAAACATTTATTTTTTCCTTTTTTATTTATGCCGTTATTGGATAATTTTACTTCTAATTTTCCAGTAATAACATAAGTAATATAATTATTTATAGTATCAATAATCAACGGACTTTTTAAAAAATCTGAAAGTATACCTGAACTGCACAATACTTCATACTTTTTATCTATTTTTTCAAAAATAATTTTTTCTACATGTTCTTTTTCAAAATTTACTTTCTTATATTTCAATTGGCCTAATCCATACTTCCAATATCACAAATAATCGATGCTACTATACTACACAATACACCTTCAACAGTTGAATTCATTTGAATATCCCTCTCTTTCTCTGATGTTTATTACATTCTATAATAAATAAAAATTAGTCCTTGTATTTCCATATCAAAAATCCACACAAATATCCTCGTAATATCTTGATACCTCTTTTTCCTTCCCAATAAATCTCTACTGCTTACTTACCAACCTTATATAGCATACATAAATATTGCCACATCGTATATTTATAGGCCGTATAAAACTCACACGCTTAGACAAAGTCCTCACAAATGTATAATCTTCAATTTTTCCAATAACAACTAGCCTTTTACATTTTTCACATTCGCTTCTGCTTCTTGCAAATCTCTAAAGCCTCTTTTCTGCTTTATCGACTCGTAATCTTCTATATCAATCACCACAAATCTGTACATACCATTTTCAGTGAGGAATACAGGCTCTCCCACCTGATAATTCTTTAAATACTTCATTGTAATTTTTTAAATCAGATACTGGTAATATATTTAACATAACGATCACCATTTTAAAAGTAATAACACCTCTAATTTTATTATACTCAAAAATGCGGTAAAAATCAACAAAGTTTTTTACCGCGTTTTACTCATTTTCAATGCTTGATTAAAACGAAAGCCAACTTTCCAAACCGTTTGTATGTAGATCGGCTTACTTGGATTATCCTCTAGCTTCTCCCTTTTGTTGCAAATATGGTTTATGACAATGTTATAATTTTCAAAATATGTTTTTTCCAGACATTATCATATAATTTTTTTGTTGAATACTATTCCAGCATTTTGAGCCAACAACAATAAAATCTCAGATTCTATAAATATTAAAATAATTTCTTTCAGTTGCTTTTTTAACAATCAATTTGTTAAATATATTTTCACCCCCAAAAATCAAATTTTTCTTCGCACTTACGAACGATTGAAATTTCTTTTTCTCCATGCTGACATAAGATATTATATGATTCAGTATTTCATCACCAGATTCAAATGTCAGTATCATCATTTTCCAAATCTATCACCTCTATTTGCTTTTCATTTAAAGAGTTAAATTTCTAAACTTAACTTTTCAATTAAAAGTTTTATTTCTTCATTTCACATCTTTTTGAAAATGTCTTATATTCCGAAAGACCTCTTTAATATAATTTCTTTTCTCATTTTTTCAATGAATTGTCCTATTTGAATTTTATAGTTGACAAAAATAACATCGAATAAAAATCACCATTTCATATGTTACATAGCTTTCTAAATAACAAATAATGTTATATTTGCTACCTTATATTCATATCCTGCCCTATTGTATACTAAAGCATATACTAACTCACTTGTTTTTCCTTAAATTCGAATGTTTCCTCTGTTTTTTTACAAATTCTACACAATTCCAACGCTTTATTATCATTTATTTATATTTTTATCATCAATATTAAATTCACATTATAAGATAAGATAGATTTAAAATTAACTTAATTTAAATCTATCTTTCCATATCAAATTTATCGTGTGTCTTTTCCTTTTTACTATTACCTAAATATGTATCCAGTTGCTTTAACAAGTCTTTTAAATTTGTAAAATTTTTACCTGTATTTTTTCTTATTTCTTTTTCTATTTCTGATAATGATATGGCATTTACTCCCATTTCTTGATTTAATTCAATTATTTTAGTGTCATCAAATTCTTCAATGTCATTTTTAGCTAAAAATTCTAGCTGTAAAAAATTTATTTAACTGATTTTCATATTTACTTCTAAAGGCTTCTTTATCTTTGGCTTGTGCTAATCCATAAGTATATTTTTTAAAATCTTGATAATCTTTTATATACCTAATCGTTTCCTGACATCTTTTAATTTCTAATTTATGAAATTCTACAATCTCTTTTAAATCATCTGTTTGCATTTCCTGACTAATTATATAACTTCTTAAATTTTCAACAGAAGTAAAGCCATTACTTCTTAGAAGATTAAATAATTGGTCAGCTGTTTCCATATTCTTTTTGTTTGCCCATCTATTAAGTCCTATACTCTCTTGAAACTTATTTTCATTGGTATCAATAATTTTATCAATGGGTTTACTTTCAACATTTTCCTTAATGGACTTAATTTCATTTTCGCTCCCTATTCTTTCTATAATCTTATCTTCTGAATAGTTATCTCCTAAAGTTTTTCCTCGAACAGCTCTTTTTCCTTCCTTTTGGAATGTTATATATTTTTTACTATCATTCACAAAAATATTTTCTTGCCTCATTTTTAAAACAAACTCATCATAAGATTTTGCAATGGCAATATTTTTATCAATAATATCTTTTAATTCCTGCTTCCAACTTGTACCGTTTTTATTTGTTTGCCATTCTTTATAAGTCTGCCAATTTTTACGATTATATTCTATAACCGACAAACCATTCTCTTTACAAATTTCATCACTTAAATTTCTTCTACGATAAATATCTTTTAACCCTCCATCGTGATATTTATTACTTCCGTCTGTAGAATAGGCACAACTTATAATGTGATTATGAATATGTTCTTTATCAATGTGAGTTGTTACTATGTATGCAAACTTTTCACCAAATTCTCTTTTTGCGAACTCTTTGCCAATTTTATGTGCAAGCTCTGGAGTAACTTCTCCGGGCTTAAATGATTGTACTTGATGATATGCCTTAACTCCTTGATTGTATTCTTTCACACTGTTATCATATCTATAACGATAGAAGTCAAATTCTAACTTTGCACAAAATGGTGAACAGTTTGAACAATCTATATATAATTCATCGTCTGTCTTATCAGGATTGCAAATATAATCAACTGCTTTTTGAACGGTTGCTTTTATCGGTATGATTTTAGTTACAGCCATAATTACACCTCCTATTTTATTTTAAAACTTTTAAAAACTTTCTTTATCAATCTTCGTTATCCATTTTTATTTTCTGAATTTGGCTCTTTATAAAAATTAAATCATCAGAATAAAGTTCTAATTTTTCAGGATTGGAATTTACTCTATGTGCAATCTGATTTATATTCGTTCCAATTTTATGAATTTGAGAATTAACCCTTATCCATTCATTTGTTAAATTATAAAAATCTTGAAAGACAAATAATGTACCAAAAATTGTAGCTTCTCGAATATAGTCAGAAATTTTTTCAATTTTTAACAGTTGCATTTTTCTCTTTATTACCATATATTCTGGAAGATTAACTCTTGCCTTTATAAAAATATTTTTCGATTTTAAATTTTCTTCCATTTTTTATTAACTCCTTTCTGATATGAAATTGAATTTGTGAAATTAAATATTATGGATTTTAAAATGAAATTTTAATTCATAGGTTTACAATTTATGAATAAATTGTAAATAAGGTCTTAGGGGACTTCCCCTAACAAGCCAAAATTTTCAATTTTGATGTATTTGTGACACAAATGCAGAGCTTGCTAGTTTCTCTCTACGCCGTAGGCAATGGGTAGGGAAAATCCCCTACCCATTTTGTACTCGCTTGTTGGCGAGGTTATTTTTTTCCTACTTATAAATTAATATAACCAACCAATTTACCACATAATTAATAAATTACAAACTTCATCATTTTCATAAAGCTCTCTATACACTTCTAGCATTTTTTCTTTAATTTTTTCTTGGTCAGTTGAACCAAACAAAAGAAGAAGGTATGCTTCTGTTGCTATCGGTTGACGCTCTATAAAATTAAAATTTAACTTTTTAGTATTGTTGTTTTTCATAAAAATACACTCCTTTTTAATATTTAGTACAAATTTGACTTTAATCCTCAAAAATTCACACAAACCTTTTAGCGTTCTACAAATTTTTCTTTATTTTTTTACAAAACCAAAATTTAATAATTTTTAATTTCAAGATATTAAATCAATCAGAAAATTTAAGACATCATACTATTTTTTATTTCTAAGTCTTTCTTCAATTTCTTCGTCTGTGTAAATTCTCTGTTCGAAATTGTTCCAACTGTCCTTTGGTGGCATCATTGTACAGCTTTCAATTATCCCATCTTCCCATCTCCTATTTTTAAGCCAGTTGACTAAAAATGGTATGTATCTGCCATTTTCTATTTTCCAATTCTCTTGTCCCTTTTGTTGCTTAATAGACTTCACCATTCTATCAGCTAATTCAACTGACACATTCAAAGAACAAAATTCTTCTAACGCCTCTTGTTTTTTAAATTTCTTAGGATACACGCTCCACACTTTTTCAAACAGTTCTTTTGTTTGGTTTTGTTTAATTTGATTTAGTTTAATTTGATTTAGTTTTCTTTGTGTACTTGCTGTAACATTAACCTCTGTTTTTGTTACATTAACTCCTGTTTCTGAACCATTTTCCTCTGTTTTGGGTATACTAATTAAAAGGTATTTAGAACAAATTCTTTCATAGCCTCCTCTTTTTGCCTCAACGTACCTTTGCTGAATGCCTTTGGAGGTCAATATGCTGTACTTCTTGTACATTTCTTCATCAAATATACCTTTTTTTATTGCCGTATTTAATATTTCAGACACACTATTTGCACCCACTCCTATTCGCTTAGCAAACACAAATAGCACATCTTCGTCCCATTCACAGTAATAGCCCTTTGTTCCGTATATGTGTTGGAACAGCTTAACTATTACTGCAAATCCTTTAATTCCAAATCGAGCTTCAATAATTTCGAATTTGGAATTTAAAACTACATTCAGAGGAAAGTAATCTAGCCCTTCTTTAATTGGTCTAGCCAAAACTTTCACCTCCAACAGGCACTGTAGCCACCCTTATAGAACAGCTACAGCACTCTATCTAATATATACAGACACTTTAACCAACTTCATTTATATCAATTAAAGTACCTTGTTATTTTTCTCAAAAGATTCTAAAATTTTTAACATTTCGAACAAACAATTTTTCAATTCTTCATCAATACCTTCGCCGTCTTTTACCATTAATTCAATACGCTCCAGTACTCTTTTAAATTGTAAAAACATTAATGGGTTTCCAACTGCCTCAATTTTATGATTTAATAAAGCCGAAATAATATATTCTTGTTTTGTCTTTTTGCCAGACAGCTTAACTTTATTTTCCAAATCTATCTTTTCAACCTCTGACATACGAAAGGCAATAGTTTTACTTCTAATTCGTTTTTTTTCTGACATTTTAAATCACCTCTCTTTATCATTGCATTCCATCTCACAATTCAACTTCTTAGCCATATCACTCTGAACTGTTGGGAACAAATGAGCATAATGATATGTAATTTCTACAGATTCGTGACCAACTCGTTCACCAATAGCAACAGCTGAAAAGCCTAAATCAATTAGCAACGAGATATGACTATGTCTTAGGTCGTGAATCCTGATTCGTTTAACCCCTGAAATCTTAACTCCTCTATTTAATTCAGAGTGTAGATATCCCCTGCTTATCATAAAAATTCTATCCGTTTTCTCGAAACCAAACAGCATTGAGATATAACTTCTAACTCCACAGCTAAAAAGTCCGGTAGTGAAATAGTTCGAACACTTTTGGGAGTTTTAGGTGTTGTAATATATTCTTTACCTTTAAATTTTTGGTATGACTTATTAATTCGCATAGTTTGGTTCTTAAAATCAAAATCTTCAACTGTCAAAACCAAAAGTTCTCCAAGCTCGACATCCAGTCCAATAAAGCAACTTCAAAATGCATAGTAAGAAATAGCCTTATCAGCAATAGCCTCTCTGAAAAGCAAATATTCATTTTTGGTCCAAAACTGCATTTCACTATCAGGTGTCTTTGACCCAATCTTTCCAGCTTTTTTGGCTGGATTTGCTTTTAATTCATATAAATTAACTGCGTGATTAAAAATTGCTGACAATTGATTGTGAATAGTTTTTAAGTAAGTAGACGACAATCCCGATTTTATTAATATATTCTGCCACTGAATAATATCAGCTGGTTTAATTGCATTAATCTTCTTATCACTAAAATAGGGTAAAATTTTATGCTCCACAATATGTCTTTTTGTCAGCATAGTATTGTGCTTCAATCGTGGTTCAATATCACCAAAATATATTTCACAAAATCGGGCAAAAGTCATATCTAAACTAAAATTTCTTTGGTTTTTGAAATCCTGTTCCCATTGTAATGCTTCAGACTTTAGCTTAAAGCCTCTGCGAGTTTTCTGCTTTAATTGTCCATCAATATTTTTGAAATAAGTTCGAACCTCCCATTTGCCTGTTTTTGCATTTTTTGAAACTTGACATCTAAACCACCTCTAATTTGCTACTCCATAAAATCGTTCTTGGAAATATTTTCGACTCAATTTTCCCGAAATGGTTACAAAACCTTTAGCTTTCAATTCTGAATTTAAATTTCTTATAAGTTTGTAAGCAAAAGGCTTAGAAATATTTAATTCTTCTGCTACATCGTCAGCATTTAAAAATATTTTGTCGTTATTCATAATTCTTCCACCTTTCTAATAAATTTTGGTATAGTTTTGTATACTTTGGTTATTTTTTTATAACTTAGTATATTTGTACTATACTACACATCTTTTTTTCTGTCAAGGTGTTTATTTACTTTTTTTTAAATTTATAGTATAATTGTGTTGTTATTATAAGGATAAATATATTTTTCAGGTGGTTTTTATGAATATTGGTGAAATGATAAAATTTTATAGATTAAAAAAGGCTTAACTCAAGCCCAGCTTTCACAGTTAACTGATATTAGTTTAAGTTCCATTAAACAATATGAAATAGGTAAAATTAAACCGAAGCACGAACAATTATCTAAAATTGCAAAAGCCTTATCGATTAGTGAGGTAGTTTTCTATGAATTTAATTTAGATACTATCGGTGATGTTGTTTCACTCTTATTTTTAATGGATGACGCTGTCGATATAGAAATTATAGGAGAAAAGGATAAACTTGAGGAAAAGTACTTACCAGATACAGTATCTCTTAAATTTAAAAATCCATATCTAAGAAAATTTATGGCAGATTGGGCTTTAATGAAAGAATATTTGAACAATGCCGATGATGATATAAAGAAAATTAAAAATCCCGATGTGCAGGAATCAGTAAGAATGATTTTAATAATAAATATCAAGAATTTAAAACTTTGTATACAACCAATATCCACCATAATGTCGTTGTAAAAAAGGGAACAGATGGAATAAAAGTTCGTATATCAAACAATGATAAGGACAACAAATAAATTTTTTATAATAAAAATATTGTCATTTTATTGTCACTGCATAAAAAGAAGCCCCGAAACATTGATAAATCCAATGTTTCGGGGCTTTTATAGATTATTCCCACTCAACAAATTACTTTTATAACAATATTTTTTTACTTTAAAATAACACATAAAAATATAAAAATATTTAAAATATTTAACTTATTCTTGATAATAAAAAAGTTATTAAAATTTTTTGGTACGCTTTTGGTACGCTTTAAAAAAATAGCTGTCACATAAGTTAATCTTATTATAAGCAGAATGCGACAGCTGTTTTGGGCTTATTGCTTATGGAGCTTCTTGGCTTACCAATCTTTAAGTTCACTTTAGCTTCTGTATTATCTTCTTCCCTTATAAGAAGTTCATTTAATTCACAGTCTAAAGCATCGCAGATTAACTCTAAATGTTCAAGGTTGACCCTCTCAACAAGTTCGTGATACATTTCATTGATTGTTGTGGGTCTAATTCCTGTCATACGAGCAAGGTCTGCTTGTGTCCATTTTCGTTCAGCAAGTCTTACTGCTAGTAAAATTCTAACCATTTTTCTGCCCTCTTTTCGTGATTAATTTACCACATAAATGCTATATTATGTAGTTTTGTTATCTTATCACGCATTTCGAAAGCAGTTTTGTTATTTTATAACCATTTTCGTTATCTTCATAATTTAGAAAATATGAAGATAACTACTTGTCTTCACTGTAATTAATTTTGTTTCTTTATTATACTCAATAACTAGAGCGTCTGACAAATCTCTAATTTTCACATAGGTATAGCCGTCTTTTATTTATAGCATCTACTGTCTTAATTTTCCCATTAATTTTTATGTTTTGCTTCACTACTTTTTCCTCCAATCTGTTTTTAAAATCATTCCACTTACTCAATCTACTTTTGTCTACACACCAAGGGTTAGGACAGATTTTGCCTGTCACTTGATGGTGCATTATTACATTCTCTACTGGTATGTTATATTGCTTCATAAGGTATTTTGTAAGCTCTACAGCATTATTAATCGTAGCTTCTGTTAAATACCAGTCCGTATCGGTCGCACCTAATTTCTTAGTATTAACCTTATTACTACACATTTCAATATTAATGCTATTGGAATTAGTACAGATACCATAATATCTGCCACCCTCACTAGTTGTCATAGAGCTATATTTTTTACCACCAACCGACCAACAAGCTCTATGAGCAATATCACTATTGTACTGCACAATTTCAACATCATCTACAATAAAGTCAGCACTACCACCAACGCTACCACTTTTAAACATACTAGCTACATTTCTTGCTGAACCTTTTACACTCTTTGTGCCTGCTGTATAGTGTAGAACTATATACTTTCTTTTTAGACCGTTAGAATAGTAGTTTGTGTTAGTGGTTCCAAATGCTTTAATAATATTCATATTATCACTCCTTACTGTTACTATATCTAAGCTGTAATAATACATTCTTTAACTGTTCCGGCACCTGTGTCATAACAGCCACATTTTCTAACAAACTCAATCCCTCATTACATATGAAAAAAGTAATTACTACTTCTCTCAATGGAATATTGCCACCAATTACATTGTTTACAATAACAGCAGTTGCGACTACTAAATAAATTGTAATTTTCTTCAAAAGCCCCTTAAAACATATTTCACTTGACAATGTTTTTGTGTAGACAGCTTTTATAAGTCCAGTTATAAAATCAATAACTGTTAAGCCTAAAAGTGCATAGATAAGTACATCAGGCTTACCAAATATAAAAGATAAAATTCCACCTATAAATGCACCTACAACAGAAAAGTCATTAAAAATCTTTTCCATTTCAATCCCTCCTTATATCTCTACATATGCAGACCTTATAGCACATTTATGTGCCGCTATATCATACAATCCATTGTTCAATGCCCATAATCCAGCTTCTGTTTGGGCTGTATAATTGCCTCCACTATATGTATAACATACTTTATTAGCACTCGCTCCTACTTTAAATCTTCCACTATATGTATATCCTTTGCTCTTTTGTGGGTATAGCCCAAGGATTATGAGCAGCTGTGGAACATTAACATTACTTTCCATTGAACTAAATACACCTGAGCCTCCTGTGTCTGATAGATTATTAACATCTAACTTAAAAATTCCACCAGTATAATTATATTTTATACTGTTATTTGTTAAGCCATCGCCAGCCGGGGTTAGTAAAGCTCCATTTGGTGCTATTGCTTTCCATAACGATGTTTCATCTGTGCTATTGTTAAAATCAGCACAATCATTGTTATTTATAATCTGCAATTCTGTGTTATAAAACCTAATTCCATTTAGCCAATCTCCGTTGTTGCCAACTAAATCCCACACACCACTTTTATCGTTATTGTGTGCCCAACTTTTTGGTCCTGAACCAGTTAAAACCTTTCCCGAATCGAGTTTTATTCCTTTTTCCCAATCTTTTATTCTATTTTGTCCGTATCTTGTATTACCTCCTACATTTATACCATTTTTAAAAGATTGTAATGCAATAAATGCTTTTTCGGCGACAGAAAACAGGTGCCAGCCTTTTCCTTTGTTTGTACAAAATTCTTTCGCTTTGCTTATCATAGTTATCCTGCTTTCTTGTAATGGCAAACTATACGCTCTATCGTTTATTATTATATTTTCATATTTAGAAACATAAAAATTATCTAGTTCCGTATTATTAACAACAAAGCCGGATGTACAACATCTGTAACATAGTCATCTACAAGTTCTGAATCATTTTCTTATCAAAGCGAACCATTATGCTTGGCAATCCAATATCATCATAAATCACTTTGTTTGTTTCTCCGCCTAGTAGCTGTACTGCTGCTTCTAAATCTGTCATAGTTTACACCTCCAACGCCCATAAATTCATTGTCACATTTTCCATGTCAAATGCCAAACTATTACCTGCATCATCACTCTTTTTGGCAGGAATTATAATATTGGCCACAAAATATTTACTCAAGGACGATGTTAAAATTCCTTCTTCATCATTGCAAATATTAATTGTTACTTCCTCGTCTCTTTCATATTTACTAAGATTTAATGTAAGTTCATCATCACCAAAAGTAATTTTGTTACCATTTATACTATAATCTATCTTTTTACCTTCGTTTACTTCAACAATTTTCATATAAGCTCATCTCCTTGCACCGCTTACAACTTCTGCTGTTCTTCTTGTAATAATTTCTGCTGCTTCTTTATGTTCTGCTGTCGCTTTTATACAATTAAAGCTATTTAAAACAGCATTTTCATTTCTTTTCTGCTCGTCACTTTGTGATTTAATAAGCACTATAATATTCCTCCTTTTACTAAAAATATACTGTAACACTTGTAAATTCTCCATAAACATCACACAAAAATCCATTCGCCTGCTTAGCAGTTATATTAAAATGATAATTTGTTAAGCCGCTTGATTTGCCCACAACTGGTATAACTTCATAATTTGTGTTATTTCGAACTGAATTAAAAGCAACTTTTATTGTTGTTCCATTTTGCGTTACAGTTCCGCCCTCAACTCTGCATATGGCATTTTCTAAATTTTCTGCAGCAACAAGACTGTTCATCTGTGCGTTTAATAGTTCAATAACTCGATTTTCAAAAACACCTTTTTCGATGTTGTTGAAATTATCCTCACTCAAATTTGTGCCTTGAACAAGGACTTGTCCTTGTTCATCAACAATATGGTCTTGCCAAAAAGTTCTATCATACATCACTATCAACCTCCTTTATTGGAAACTTAAATTGCATAAATACTCCTTGTGTAATATCCCTAGAGATGCTGACTTCTTTAGAGCCTGCAACTATACCTTCTATAGAAATTATTTGGATACCTGTTATAGTATGTTTTGAATATGGTACAACTGGGATATGTATGTCGATAACAACTGCATTGTCTATAATTGACTTGTTTTTAATTGTTGCATCATACCATACCTTATCAACTTGGTACTGTAATTTTTCTATAGATTTTAAAAATTCTTTTCTTCTCTGTTTTAAAAAATCATCGGTAAAAAAAGCCATTAGTCTTCCTCCTTTCTACAAACTACTGTGCCACAATATTTATAAGCACCTATATTAAATCTGCTTTCATAAGACATATTTGAATTACTTGTTATAATCATTCCTAATTTTACTTTATTCGGGATATTTCCACAGTAATCATAGTTATTTAATATTACATTTTATTAGTTTCTATTTTTAAACTGCTTTTGCGAGAAACTCCTAATGTAGTACTTATTGGATATACTCCACATTTGACAGTTCCACAAGGAATGTAATTTGTAAGTAATTGTTTTAATTTCACACCTACTTTTATAGTATATCTATTCAAAATCTGGTGCTTTTTTACCAGATGTGCAGGTAAAATTCTATTCATAATAAACTGCATATCGCTTAGAAATGCCGAGTCAATGTTATCTTTTTGAGTTAAAATCTCCAAAATATAATTATTTTTTTCATCTTTTTCTATTAAATAGAATTTCCACATCTTGTCCTGTGTATATTTTTATAACATTAATAATTTTTGATGCAGATAATTTACCCATCATGTTAAATAATAGCAAAATCAAATTTCTTCTTTCTTCTACACTTCTATTTGCCTCTCTAACATTAATAATACTCTCATAAAAACTTATTATTGCTTCTCTGGCTGTTGTGATATTGCTATCATCTAGTATTGTTTGTGCTGTATCAATAACATCATCAACCATGTTTGCTTCTGCGTTGACAACATAGCACATATCTGTAATTTACTGTAGAACTCAGGATACATTCTTAGTAATTCTTCAAAAGTTCCATATACATTTTTTCAATAGCTTTCACTGCAAAATCACATCCCTTAAACTAGGTATAATGTCATCTGTAAAAACTCGTCGGTATTCATCTTCATCAAAACTCAACGGTCCAAAGTTTTCAATACAACCTAGCTGTTGTATCTTAGATGCAATTGCAGACGAATTAAGAACAATACTATCACCACTGACTCCTGAAACCACAGCTTCTCTGAAATAATCAGCTACTGTTTCTTTTACTAATGGTAATGCTGTATCTTTTGTGTAGCCACTTGAATATGTAACAAGATTAATATATACATCTATAGGCTCGATTGTCGGAGCTTTGGCTATAAAATGTGCTCCTAGGTTTGCTACACCTTCCCCGAGGCCATCACCTATCCCATCTCCATCAAGGTCAGGGTCCACATAATCTTGAACTTTTTTTAGAAGTTCTTCTGAAGCTGCAGTTCCATCACTTGCAATTATAATACCCACGACAGTGTTAGCTCCTTCTTTAAGTGGCAATATTCTTGTATATCCCACCCCTGTGACACTATTGCACCACATTATGTAGTGCTGTTTGTTCCCATTTTCTCCAGGGGTCATACTATCATATATTCGTTGTCGATATTCATCGTCACTTTCTAAATCCATTGCTGGAATATACAACTTTCCTAGACTTATAGAGTTTAAGTCCATAAATGTTTCAACTGGTATAACTTTTTCGTTTCAAGACCATTTAGGATAGTTCCTGTATCATTACTCTGTAAGTAATAAACACCATCGTCATATTGCATTAATGTAAAATACAAGCCATTTTCTGTATAAAAAACAGACCCTGTGTCAGGCAAAGTCCCTGTATATTTAACTTCATATTCAGCACAAGTAGCTTCTTTTCTCTTTACAAGCCTTTCATCACCTTTTAAATCTAAAGCTTCTCCTTCTGCTGTAGATAAATTTACATTTGCGTATAACATTTCCAGTTGTGTATATAGCTCTGCTATCTTTACTGTAACTGCCGAAACAGCATCATAAAATATACTGCCTTCTCTTGTATCAATTTCGTCAGGAGCCCTAGCAAGTACATCAGATAAGATGTTTTCATAAGTAAAATTTTCAAACATTTATAGGTACCTCCTTTACTTCGTTACACCATATACAGTATCTACATCAAATGTAACCAACAAACCATCTGTGTCAAAGTCAGTAAATTCAAAATTACTTACACTTATAACTCTTGCGTCTGTTAACGCGTTTTCTATAAGCGACGGTAATAACTTTTAATACTCTCTCTATTAAAGTGATTTGTTGTCATCATACTTTCAATCTCGCTTCCGTATTGATTACCGTATATCAAGCACTTAAATCTAGGTGTTATAAGTGTCTTATGAATATATTGCTGTACAGCTTCTAATTCATCTATGTATCCACTTATTTTGCCGTTTTTTAAATCTATTTTATAAGTTTTTGTTGGTTTATCACTTGCTTTTACAATAGAAATATCATTCAGAGATAGCACGCTTATCCCTCCCTTGATAATAATAAGTACTTACATGTTTCCCCATTGTCTATTTGCAGTACAACAAATATTTCTCCTGTTTTAATAGAATTATTGATTGTTATTTTTACATTTTGACTTGCTGGTTGTCCAGTAACTTCACTTTGTATTCAACAATAGCTTCTTTTTCTATGTCTTGAAATTGTTCATCAATCGGGTACATATTACTTTCTTGTATTATTAATGCACTGTCCATTACTGATTGTAATTGCAAAGGTTTTGTACTAATAACCCTTGCTTCCAAAATAGATACTGAATCTTTAATAGTACCCCTTAATGTTCCTATAATACTTTCCTGCATTTTAGTATCTCCTACCATAACCTACCATATCCAGCGATTGTTCCTCCATAACTTAATGGAGTAAGTCCAACACCATGTCCACTATAACAGTTCCACATTTTATTATTACCTGCATAAATCCCAATGTGATTGCTACCTTTATTTTTAAAAAATATAATATCTCCTTCTTGCAACTGGCTTTTATTAACTTTTGTGCTAAGTGCATAGAGGTTTGCAGCAGTCCCATAGCTTTTAACTTTGTTACTTACCCCACATTTTTGAAAGCAATAAGCGACGTAATGAGAACAATCCATATATTTGCCCGGACTATTTCCTCCCATTTTGTATTTAGTTCCAACTAAACTTTGCATACTGCAAAAAAGTTTTTTCTGCTTTACTACTGTTACTATTACTATTACTATTACTTACTACTGCTTGAAGTCGTTTTTTTGTAATCTTCTAAATGCTTGATACATCTCGCTTATATTTCACCACACACATTAATCTTTAATGTCATCTGATAATCATCGCCTTTAAATGTATGAGTATCTTCATCAATAAAAAAACTTCGTCCCCAGTCAAGTCTGTCAATCATTACATATATGCAGTAACCACTTATAGCTTCTGTAATGCCTTTGCTAGTTAATGATAAACTTCGTTGAGGTATTTTCTGTGCATTAAGTAATCTTTCTGCACATTTCTCTAACTCAGTTTTTGTGTTGTCATCATCAGGCTGTTGTATGTCCTGAAAACAACCAATTAACTTCTCAAGTCCTTCATCTATCTTAGTAGCAACTGTTTTTTTCTTGCTGTCAATCAGCTTAACTCTTGTCTTTGTTTGCTGAATACTGCTTGTGTAATTCCAGTTAATAATATTTTCTTGTGTAGACACTACCCATTGAATCATCTTTCTTTTCTCTCAAACAAATGACATTCATTATCCAAGAATTGAACAAAATAATTTTTTCCAGTATGCCTTGTTGTTGCTTGCATAGCAGATTGTATTACATCCCAATATTTTGCCGTTGGTTTCGTTATGTCGGGAATTTTATAATTTGTAACAGCTATAAAGTCATATCCAACACCTGCTCGCTTACAGCAATCTATAACTATCTCTTTTAAAGTTTTCTTTGTGTATGTAAATGTATTTCCAGAATTAGCAAGGTATATACCATAATCGTAAGCAGTAAATGACATTGTTGCATTATTACTTTGTGAAGTATCTGTTACTAGTCCTTTGAAAAGTGTAACATCATCATATGAAAAAACACATTTAAGACCTTTTATAGCTTCAAATTCTAAGCCTATTTGTTTCCATAAAACGACATCTTCTACTATTTCAGCATTTATGGAACGCGTACATGTTCCTTTTCTGCCACTCCATTTTATACTTATAACAATGTCAGATAAATCAAATTGCTGTCCGTTTTGCATAACAACTAATGAAATTTTACTCAACTAACCACCTACTTCTTTGGCAATTTTAACACCCAGCCAACTTGCAATTTGTTTGGGTTCTTAATTATATTTTTATTGAGATTATAGATTTCTTTCCATCTGTTTCCGTTACCCAGTTTAGCTTTTGCTATTTTATAAAGACTATCTCCTTTTACAACCTTATATGTCGTAGGCTGTACTGTATTATCTACTTTTTTCTTTTCAACTGTGACTTCTGCCTTTGTAGAATCTTTAGGACTTAAGTCTATTTTCCTTATTGTAGCTTCAGTATATTTTTTTAGTTTAATATTGTACTGTATTTCTCCTACTGGGCCTCCTTCGTCTGTGTAAGATAATTCTTCTATTGTATAATAGTCATTACAGAAAAAACTTGCAGAAAAAATAAAGTGGACAGGCTTTTTGTAGCCTCTCCACTTTTCTAACTTATTTCTATAATATGTTGGTTCGTATAATTTATCAACAACAACAGACTGGTCTAAATACGCTGGGAATCGACTTGAAAAAGATATTGTATCGGCACTCGGATTTTCAATTACTGTTGTTTCTCCCAAATTACTTATTGTCAATGATGTGTTTTTTATCCCATCACTATATGTAACTTTTTCCGGCAAAACAGGAAATAAGAAGCAATCCGTTTCTGCGTTACAGCTTATAAAAAATAGTAATTTGTATTAAGTGACATATGCTCCATCTCCTTCTTCAAACAGTTCTTGATTTATGATTCCAAGCAAAACAGGTTTTAAATTACTAGTCAACAAGTTTAGAACTTCATTTTTATCCATAGTTGAAGGGATTTTTATTTCTCCTCCGCCTTCTAACTTCAATACTATAGTTTTGTTTACAGCACTGCTATAAACACCCATTACATCCTTATCATTAACAATATCACTTGTATTGGCAGTTATATTTAAAGGCTGTGAATCATCAAAACCTCTAATAGTTCCTAGTCGCATACCTGCTTCTTGCCATAAATCGTATGCTCGCTGTGAATTGTTTAATGGAATTATCGCTTCAGCATCTCCTGCTTCTGCAACCCAAGTTAAAAGAGGACTATCATATATACCACCTTCTGCATTTGTAGCTATGCCTTTTGCCTTCATTTCGAAGTTGTAGATGTTTTCGTTCTGTCAGGACCTGTTACAGTAGCTGTACCTCCTATGTTTAAAGCTGTTTCTACATAAGACTTAAGTTGCTGTATCTTTGTCGCAATTTTGCTCCTTGCATTATCTATTCCTTCACACATGCCATTACCTATAGCATTTTCTGTAGACACTTTAACTCCCGCTTTTGTGTTTGCCATTCCGTTTTTAGCTGCTTCTCCTGTTTCGGTACCAGCTTCAGTTGCTTTTGATATTGCTCCAGGCTTAGCTAGTTCAATACCAAGCATTATGCTGTCAGGAACTTCAAGTCCACTTTCCTTTGCTGCTAACATTGCTTCGGCGTATGCTGGATTTTGCTGTGTCATATTATAAGCTGTTCTTATATATATAGAATCTGTATTCCCTACAACAGCACCTACGGCAGCTGAATCTAATATTCCTTGTGCAATACTTTCGGGAATATTCTTTCCTGCATCAATACAAGCAGTTGCAGTTTCTGTAAGCTGAGATTGTTCAGGCTTAAGTGAATTATACATTTCACTTATATTTTTTTGTGTAGATGATGACATAGAAGCCCATGCAGTTTCCATATTTTGTGCTTCCATCTCTATTAAATTATCTAAGTTCTCGTAGGATTTCTTTACATCACTTCCAGAAGAATCTATAGCCTCCGCGATTTGTTTTCCATAGTTTCTTGCATTAAATCCTCTATTATAAACTTCATATCCCTTGTCAATATCTTGTTTATATGAATTATGAATTGTATTAGCTTCAATTTCAACACCTTTGCCAACATAACTAGCATCAGCAATTTTATAAGCTTTGTCTGCTTCTGCTAATCGATATTTCATTTGTTCAGGATTATTGGCATATGCATTTTTAATATCAATAATTAAATTTTGGTGAGACTCTTTATTTGCTTGTCTAACAGTTTCAATATTTTCATTAACTTCTCCTTGCATATCCTTAAAGCTATCTGCCGATAATTTCTTATCAGAATAATCTAACCCTATTATTTCAAGATTTGCGTCAAACTTATTATCTTCAATAGCTTTTTTATTTTAGTCATTTTTGCAGTTAATTCTTCTATTTTTTTCTGTTCGTCAAAATCTAACAAACCATCTTCAAAGGCTTTATTAATTACACTTTGAAGATCTTCACCGCATTTTTCAACTCAGTTTCTTGAGAAGAATAAATTGTATTGAGTGTTTTTGTTATTTCTTTACCTTCTTTAGAATCTCCAAAAATCATTTGAGCAGAAATATTCATTGAGTAATGCCTTTGTTCAACATAACTCTGAACTTCTGAAATATAACTTTTCTATACTTTTTTTGTAGTCGTTATTGTCTTCAGCTGATAATTTAAAGCCCATGTCTATTTTCCAATCGAACTTATCAATAGAACTTTTAGCCTCGTCGATATTTTTTTTAATAGTATCGACTTTTGAGAATTCTTCAAGTGAACTTCTAATTTTGCTCATATTGCCGTTGGCTACAATTTTATCAGCAATATCTTCCACTTCTTGCATCGACAACGAAACGCTTCCAAAATGTTTTTCAAGGTCTTTTTGTTTAGCCCAGTTGGTATACGCTTGAAAGCCAGCTGTAACAGCAGTAATTCCACCAACAGCAAGAGTAGCAGGCAAAGCTATACTACCCAATCCACTCGCCACAGTTGTTAAAGCTCCACCAACCTTTGTAGATGCTCCGATAGTTGTTCCCAAACCTGATGCAAGTCCTGTAATCCCATTGATAGCTTTCTTTGCAGATAGTAAGCCAATTACTCCAGATAGGGATACTTTAAATAATTCGGTATGTTTTGTAATATAGTCAATTCCATCTATGCCTTTTTCAACTATATTTCCGACAACTTCACCAGCCTCTTTTATATCTGGCATAATTTTTTCTTGTAAATCCCTTATGCTTTCTATTAAGTCACCTGAATCACTTGTTATGCCTTCTGTAAATGATGACATTATGTTTCTTCCAAACACCGTAAATGTGCTACCTAAATCTTCATATTTAACTTCATTCATCTTTTCTAAAGCGTCAGAAGTTGAGCTAATCTCTCCGTTTAGGTTACTAATTGCAAATACGCCTTTAGCACCTAAGTCTTCCCACATCGTGCCGAACAAGTTTACACCTGCTGTATTCTGTTCAATGGGGTCTTTCATATCTTTTAAGGCTTTTATTGTTTCTGTAAAAGCCTCTTTTGCATCACTGCCACCTTTTGAAAACTTTTTTGCCATAGAATCAGCATTTAATCCAGCCATTTTAAATGCCGTTACGGTAGTATCTGAGCCATCAATAGCTCGGATGCCAAATTCTTTTATTGTATCGCCTAACTTGTCTACACTAAATGTACCACTTTTAGCGCCATTTTCTAACATATTAAACATTTCGTCTGCACTAAAACCAAGTTGTTTAAAATGTACAGAATATTCATTAATAGTATCTAACAAGTCGTCGTTCTTGTTTAATCCTTTTTGAGCACCTTGTGTAATTAAGTTATATGCGGTTTCAGAAGATAGATTGAACTGGTCCATCATCATTTTACAGCTCTTGTACTTTCACCTACATCAAAGTCAAATGTATCACGAAGTAATAAAGCGTTGTGAGTCGTGCTTACTAATTCCTTACCCACAAGGTTCGTGCTCGTCTTGATTGTTGCAAGTGAATTTGCTACATCTTCAAGACTTTCGCCCATACCGTCGTTATATAAGTCTTTTATCTCACTTCTATACTCTTTCATTTCTTTCGAGCTAGCCCCAACGCGTGCTTGAAATTGATTTACAGCTTTAAGTTCACTATCTATAGCTTCTGTAACTTTACTTACACCAAAAAAGGCTACTGCTCCAGATATAGCTGTTTTCAGCATATCTCCCATTTTTGATGCTGAATCTCCTAATGCTTCAAATTTTTCAGAATTATCTTCTGTTTCATTTCCAAGTCTTTCAAGCTCTGCTTCAAGACCACTTATTCTAGTATGTGCTTCTTGTAAGTCCCTCTGAAGCTCTTCATATTTTTGAGCCATTTTAGCGACTGATTCACTAGAAGATGCAGAGCTATTTTCTACAGCATTTTCAATAGCTCTGATATGTCTAACACTTTCGCTTTCTGCATTTTCAAAAGCGTTTTCAATAGTACCTGCTGTATTTTCCATTGCAGATGCCGAAACACCTTTATTAAGTGTTTCCTGAAACTGTTTAATCTCCTTTGTTGCAGATTTTCCGGCTTTTGCAATATTATTTACAACGGGCGTAAAATTATCAACTGCCTTAAATGTAGCAGAAAGTGTTTTATTTCCTCCGGGCATTTTTTACGCCCCCTTTACTTTAAAAATAATCTTTACAATATTTAATATTTTATGGAGCCAATTTACTGGCATTTCTTCTTCTAGTTTATAACTAGCAATATATGCAAGTTGAACTTGCCTCTCCATTTTTGCAAACTCTTCCATTCTTAGTCCTTTTGCCTGCCAAAGAATGTGAGCCCAATGCCATGTATTATCGGCACCTTTCATTAGTTTTTTAATTCTTTAATCAAGTTTTCTTCCTTGATAGGTGCTATGTCTGCCGCCTGTGCAGCACAACCGTCAATATAGCGATAATCATCGCCCTTGAAAAGGATATGAAGTAATTCTGTTCCAGCGTATACACCATAAAAATCAAGCAATTCTTTATCCCTTAAATCAGGCTGAACCATAGTTTCTACAATCAATTCATCTGTAAAGCTGTCATAGTCTACATCAATATCATTGATAATTCTTCCATTTCTGATTATATAATTTCCTTCTTTATCAACGGCTGGTGTCTTATGAACAAACTTTTTTCTAATATCTTCTACTTCGGTACGTGAAATCTGCTTAAACTTCAAAGGAATTGGCACACCATTTTCGTCTTTGAATGTATCTATACCCTTAAATGTTTAAAGTATCATTCTTTTTTAAACCTTGAAATCATAAATTTTTTTTAAATTGTAGTTGCTCATTTCTTATTTTCTCCTTTCAAAAAAAGGACTGTTGAATATTTATCAACAGTCCTTAAATATTAAAACTTAATATCTTTACCATTAAATGTAAATTCATCTTGTAAATGGTCATTAGAATCTGCGTCTACGCTTAAGAGTTTAATGTCACCAGTAGGTACACAACCAATAACTGTAACAATTTCTTTTCCAACAGCATCGTAATAATCGCTATTTTTATCGTCCTGTATACCTTGAATTGTAACTTCTGGAGTTACGCCAGTTTCAAGAAACTTGTTTAACCATATCTTTAGCTCTTGCTGTAGAACGATATTCGCTTAATGTAACTTTTATTGAATCAATTCCTGCCCAGCGTGAACTAGGAACAACTTCGTTGATAGACTTAGATGTTGTTACCGTCGGCGTAACAACAACCTCGCACTTTATACCGTCCACAATAATATTGCCATTCCAATACATTTTTCCTTTGTTAAGCAAAATTCTACTTCTATTTGCTCTGTCTGCCATAGCCTAAAACCTCCTTTATCTAGTTTTATAGTAAAGAATAACTTTTCAGCACTATCTACTGGCTGTATACCAATATTAAAGTATGTTTCATCGCCTTGTGATTTACTTCTGTCTACTAAAAAGTCATTGTCAAAATCAACATTTGTTATAGCCCCTGCATTAGCATATCTCTGTAATATGTCTTTGCCTAAGCCTTCCATTATGTCCCAACCATATTCATCATTATCAAACTTGTTTGGTGGAAAGTTGAGCTGAATACTTTCGTTAATAGCATCAAAAACTCTTATTACTCTATTCTTTCTATAAGTCTTATCTTTGCCGTTTTTAAAAGTAACTAAAGAGTTAATGTCATATTCTACAACAATATCTCCTGAACTATTTTTAGAGAAGAAAAACTCTCCATTGTTAATCGCAGCAACAGCTTCCTCGTGAGTTTTCTCTCCTACAATATCTGTTGCTCCTTCATATGCAACATATGTATTGCTTGTTACCGAATCAGCTGAAGCTGTTAAACCAGCTACATAAGCACAAGCCTGAGCACTACTTAATTCCTTGCCGTCGACAGTTACAGCATTAGTTACATTAATAATACCTTCATAGTCAGCAGCAAAGTCAGGCACAACAAACTGAACTTTTCTTCCAACTTCTTCTCTGTAGTATTTTACTTTTGTTTTGATTGCTGTATGTATACTATCTTCTGTAAACGGACAACAAGCAGTATTAAACGTAGCTTTTTCTGTCGCGTCAAGGAAATCTGTGTATACCTTAGTATTCACAGGTGTATTAGTTCCACCTGTAAATTTTACGCCAGCTTGTGCAGCAACTAAAGCTCCAGTTCCTTCCCAATCTACATAGTCATTAGATGTTAAATCTTCTACTTTTGTTACTCCTTCTTGGTAAAACACCTTATTAGTTTCCAAATAAACGCTGACATCAAATCCGTTATTTGGATTTGATTCTATAACCAATTCAAATGAATTACCCAAAGTGCCACCATGCTTTGCTGTTGCTGTCAATGGAGCAACTTTTGCTGTCGCTTTCTTGTCAGGACCTGCAATATAAAATACAACCTGTCTTGCATTTTTGAAAGCTTCTCTAATAAGTAACATATAGTCGTTATCATCATAAACTGACATTCCTAACTTATCAAATTCTGAATCTGGGGCAGAACTATAAATGTTTACAAATGTATTTGTTGGACCATATGTGTGTCCAATTAACGGAATTAATACAATTCCTCTTGCATTATTATTAATAGTATCCTGCCTTGTGCTTTTAAAATTCACATAACTTCCTGGTCTTACTTTTCCTACCAATTCATCAAATGCACCGCCCATTACTTCATCTCCTTTTTAAGCCAATTTTCGATAATGTCGCCTATTTCTTTTACAGAATATAATTTATCTTTATCAATATTTGCAGTTGCTCCATCGAATGTTGATACACTTATATCATATAGAGCCCTTGCACTATTACGAAGCTTTTCCAGTTTAAATTTCTGTTCTTGAACAGCTTCAGTAATTTTTCTTTCAGCCATACTATAACCTCCTAATGTAATTTTCATAGTGTTTTTTCATTTTTTGAACTTCTTTTTGGGTATAAGTTTTTATGCTGTCCCAAATTATTTCAATAGAATAAATACCATCTTCTACTTTTGATAAATTAGGTTCCCTAATTGATATATTTTTTCCTACCAATGAACCGTCTATATTTCGTAACGGAATTAAAAACATATTGCTAGCTATATTAAATAAAATATCGCTAGCTAATTCAAATGCTATTTCTGTGCTTTGAGCAAATATTTTTATATTCCAAATATAATTTACTCTATAGCAAGAAGTTGAACTCAGATAAATGCTTAATTCTGGGGAGGGGAAATATACTGCAGGTACCTCAAAATTTTGTGGCATTTTCTTTAAATATATTCTTGTATTTTGATTTACATCTTTAATATATCGGATTATACTAGCCATTTCTTGGTCCATATTATCCTCCTTTAAAATATCCCGTTAATCCATTCGTCAAACTTTTTATCCATTACTTCTGGCAAAATGCTGTTCATAAGTTCATAAGCTTTCGAAAAATATGGATTTGCCTCAATCCACTGCTGATACAACATCATGCCCCTTTTGCATTGGGGTCATATGTAAATTTATTTCCTTGCCAATACCCGGGGACAAAACGCTTACTTCACCTTCTTTGCAAGTAGTATGTCCATCATTAACATATTTTGCATAATCTAATATCGAACCTACAGTAATAGATAAGCCCCCTGCAGAAACCTCCCATATATTGTTTTCATCATTTTTATTAAATGACTTTAACAAATTTCCTGTGTCTACAATATTCCTTCTTTCAATTTCACTTTTAACTTCATTTAAAAAATCTTTTGCAAAATACGCCACAAAAGCTTCAATTTGGCTTTTCGTGTTGTACGCCAAAGCTTCTATATCTTGCACAAACTTATCCATTTCTTCCATATCAACACATCCTATCTTGAATTGTTTTCCTAATGCACATAACATATTTATGATGTTTTTGAATAGTTTTTGGCATTTCAGCAGTATATTCAATGCCTGTATTCACATCTAAAATTTTGTCATTTATACGAACATCTGTGTCAATAGGTAGTACAAGTTTTACAGAAGCAGTCAGTCTCTGCTCAGGGTCTGCTTCTGTAATATGTTCAGGACTTTTTGTAGAAAGTGGCACTTTACATTTTCTGCGTCTGGAACAACAGAATAACTAAAAATAGGAGTGCTACTAATACCATAGCCTATATCTTGCTTATCTTCTTTAATATGATAAATATTGCATAAATGGTTAAAAAAATCTTCAATCATAATTTTCTAAGCCTCATCAAAATCTTACCACTTGCTTTTTGTAAACGAAACTCATCAAGTAGTTCATCAAGTGATAAATCAGATATATCAATGTTGGCCGTATCTGTCGTTGAAGAATAAGAATAATCGTCAAAAGTTTCTGACTGCACCTTTTTAGCTTTCGTCTTTTCAACAGCATCTTGAGCATACTTGCTAGCAAGCAATATAACAGCTAAATGAACTGCTTGTGGTATTTCCTCGCAATCTTCAAATTTATTGTTAGTGTATTTTATAACATAAGCTTCTGCTCTTGCTATATCTATTTCTAGCTTTTTATCGCTTCTTGATTGAATTTCACTATAATCTGAATAATTCCTCACATCTTCAGGAATAACCCAAGGTCTTTTTGCCATTTACATCACTTCTTTCAAAGCGTTAATGTAATCATCTTTCTTTTTACAATCTGTTACATCAACATTTTTGTTTTCTGCAATCTTTTTTAATTCTTCAATTTTTAAGCTAAATAAGTCGACAGTTTCATCTTCGTTTTCTATGCTAAATAAGTCAATCTTTCATCTTCATCTTCATTTTCCTTTTTGAAATATCCACTTTTTAAACAAATTTCTCCGATTTCTTCATCTACTGAAACAATCTGATTACCTGAAAAATCATTTTTTATCACAAAGTCGCCGCAAGTGTAAGACTTAATATTACCAATTAACTTTATCTTCATAATAACCTCTATTTCTTCAACTTAATTATTGCTGTTGCGTCAGTTTCTTCTATAATCGTATCAAAGTCCATATGAAGAACATAGAAACGCTTATCCTGCATAATAGCCTCTTTACCTTCTGTTGTTTTTCTGATACGCATATCGTAGGTATTCACAACACAAAGATTTTGTGGGTCTACAAGTAAAATAACATTATCTGATAACATAGGTACCTGTACTGTTGGAATACTTACAGGATTTTTATATACACTTTCCGGAACCATACCACCAGCTGTAATAGCTTGTTTTAATAAATATCTTTCCCATTCCTGTGCTCTATGAGGAGACATAAGCCAACGGAGTTTGCCATTGTTATACTTGTTTGGAATTGCCTTAACAGCTTCATAAAAACCGTCTAATGTTAAACCAGACTCTGATGTCTTATCAATTACATGTCCTGACTCTGAAATCTGCTTAATCCAGCCATCGTCAATCTTTAAAAAGTTGTAATCTGCATCACCAGAAAGAGTTGCTGTGTCACCATTGAAATACAAGTCAAGTAAATCAACACCTGCCTGAGTAGTCATTAAGTTTGTAACAATTTCTTCAAAAGTCTGTCCTTCAATGTTTTCTCTAAGAGTTTCTTCTGTAATTCCCAAGGAAGTCTAACAGATTTTGTTGCGTAACTGATTTTCGAAGTTTTTACACCAACTCTTTCCCCGTCGTCTGTGTCTTCTGTCTTTTCTCTAAGGATTCGAGAAGCAATACCAATTTTATCAATTTCGCCTGTTTTTGCTGTACGCATTTCATGACGAACAAGCGAACCAAACTCAGTTGATTCAAAATCTGCTGAACAAACTTCTTGCCTGTTCAGGGTTAAGCAAACCTCCTGTATTAAGTCCACCTGTTGATATTGCTGCTTTGTTTATTAAATCTATATTATTCATGCCGTTTCCTCCTTCTATTAAAACATTCCTGCCATATAATGCTGACTACTCTTTTTAACAGACTGATTATTATTAAGATTAGTTGTATTGCCACCTAAAGCTTTTACAATACTTCAACCTGTTCTTTAAGAGGCTGTAAAGCCTTTTCAACTGCTTCATCAACCTTTTCTTTTTCATCATCTTTATTTACTTCATCATCTTTGTTATCGTCAAGTGTTCCAATAGCATCAATCAAAGGCTGAATGGCACTTGTAACCGCTGTTGTAACTGAATTTGTAATAGTTTCTAAATCTTTTTCATTCATAGAATCTTCCTCCTCGTTCTCGTTTTCATCAAATTCTTTCATAAACATATTTAAAGACTGACATATTTCAGAAAGAGTATCTTTATTTCTTTTACTCATTTTCTTTCCAGCTTTTTGAACTTTACGCTCCGAAAAAATCATTTTAGCTATTTCTTTTTCTGTCAATAGCTTTGTAACAATGTCATTGAATTCTTTTAATGCTGCTTTTACAGTCTGTTCGTCATCGATGTATTTCCAACACCCTTTTTCACAATCATAAGTCTCTAAGTTTGTCTCAATGTTTCATATGCAGTATAAAATTATCACTTATACATCTTCGATATATTCAGCTGTCATTTCGCCTTTTCAACAACATTAATCCTAGCATTTTTGCAAGTGGTTCTAACAAACCTTTTCTTTTCTGCAGTTCACTTTCGGTGTATCTTCCTGTTCCACCCATACTAAACCCAGTAATTTTGCCATCTTCAATATCTTTGAATATATCATCGTCATTTATTTCAACAGTTGCTATCCATGTGCCTTTTTTACATCATGTCCATTAATTGCTCCGTCGCTCTTTGTTACATAGCTTTCAACAACCACAGCACTCTCTTCTTCCTTAAAGCTGTGCTGTATATCGACTTTGCCACCATTTTTTAAAAAGTAGTGTGCAGCCTTTTCAATTTCTTCTGCTGTCATAAAATCGCCTTGGCTATCCTCCGTATCTGGTTCATACACGATGCCAGTTACGGTATGTTTTTCACTATCAGCTTTTAATATTTCGCCTGTCATAGTAAAGTCTGCGTTGTAGTTATCTGCTTTAACAATCAAAAACTTTTGTTGATTTGCAGCTCTATCAACTAATGAAATAAATGCAATTTTAGCATCGCTTATTTCATTTGCTTTCTTTATAAAAGACATCATTACACCTCCTTAATTTTATATAAAAATAAGGAGTAGAATTTTGCACCTACTCCTTTTTGCTGACCAAATTCCTGACTATAGTTACCCTACTACGCATTAAAAAAATAACAATTCTACTCTTGTAATTTCAAACTCAATCAATCACGCCTATTACTTACTTGATTTATAGCAATAAGTCAAATTCTTTTAATATTTGTTATTCCTTTGATGCGTTAAACTTAGCCCATAGGAACCACCCCTTTCTATATAATATAATTTGCAACAAACGCTAAACCCTTACTTGTTTGTTAATGTGTTGCTTGTACAGAGTATAAAATATACCTTTCGTACCTAAGACAACTAAGTTTTTCATATATAAAATATCGGTTAGCAGAGCTAGTAGGAATCGAACCTACACTAAAGGAGTCAAAGTCCTTTGCCTTACCATTTGGCTATAGCCCCTCAATCATTTAACTTTTCAGGCAACAAAAAAAGGACAGCCTTAAACTGTCCTAATCTGCTAATTTATTGTGTTTGCTAACTTGCCTGTAACTTTTACATTAAAAAAGCACCCTTTTCAGAGTGCTAACATTATTTTACTTGTATTAACTTTTGAAATATGCTGTTTTCGAACTTCATAATTATATTTCAAACAAATTCTGTTGGTTCCGGTTCTTTATCGTAATCAACCACATAAGGTTCTGCTACTTTTCTTCTATCTTCATAAGCAATTTCTTCTATTACATAAGCACTTATACACCATCTATCTGTATATGATAGTTTATCCAACTCTTTGACTAATTCATTATCGTCTAGCTTTCTCAGTTTTTCAAGTATTGTATCCAACATTTCTATGCAAATAGGAGCTTCTCCATCATCTTGAGGACTCATTGAGCATTTCCAATTTTTTTTTAATATCTTTAACTCATTAATTATCATCTAACTCAACTCCATCTATATATTTGCTTTGTTCTTTTCAGGATAGAAACTTTCACCACTTATATCCCGTCTATAAACAATTGCTACACCGTCACAATTATAAATCTCACCTAAAATTTTGCCGTCATCGTTTACTTTATTCATAATGAATTCAGCTTTACCATTCTTGGCCTTATACATTTCAGTAATAATTTTATCATCATCCCAATCATCAGGAAACCAAGTGTGTCCACCTTTTCTCTTTTTTGTCGTTGTAGATGTTGGAACACTCCCCCACTTAACACCATTAGAATATTCTCCCTCAACAACATTTCCTAAGCCCATTTTCTCGCATTCATTAAACGAACTTTTACTATGCCCACCTTTTGTAAGTCGACCATTTGGATAATGTTCATTAGGGGCTTTAAAATCACCCTTAATAACATGCTCAACACTTTTATTATCTATTGTAAGTATACCACTACTTCTAAGTAATTCAAGCTGTTTAACTTGCCGTTTGGTGAATAAAGAATATTCCCTATTTCATTTTCAGGTATTACCCCTGACTTTACAAGATAATACCTTTTCAATCCACCACCTCGGACTCCTCCAAGCCTTTCAACAACATCTTTTTTAGTTGAGTTTTTAAACTCCATAGGTGTCATTACTGTAGGAAGTGCACCTGCATCTTCCCTTGCTTTTCTTTGCTTTGCATTAAATTCTCTTTCCCATTCGCTATCAAGTTTTTTTCTAGCTCTATCTTTTAACTCTTTAAGTTCACTATCTGTAAAACTTGTAACATCTTTCGTTGTCCCTGCTTCTATTTTGCATCTACAATTAACAACTTCGCCAATAGGCAAGCTATCATCGTGAGGACAACTACAGTAATATGCGTCCCCTTTTTCTGCAACTAAAGCAAAAGGCTTATCTTTTGGGATAGTCACACCGTCTAATTTTAGATGTCCGGGTCTAGCTGTATTTGTTGGTCCTGTGTGGTGCCAAGTTTTGGTTTCTACCTCTATGTTTTGCATTAATTCATCTTGTTTAGCATAACTGTTACATCTCAATGTTTCATTTACAGCAAAACGCCTAGCGTTTGTATCATCTCTAATGTCATTGTCTATAACATACTGTGTTAACTCCTCAACACTAGTTGCCGTATCGCTAGCTTTTTTCAAGAAATCTCTTAACGCATCTACACTTGTTTTTTCAGTCCATTCAGCCAAAGTCTGGGCTCTATCTTCAATCCACTGATTTGTTTCTCCTGTAAAGTTTTCAATGGTATTCGCTCTTTTAAGGCATCAGAATAAGCTTTTGCATTAGCTGTCATAAAGTTGTTGACATCACTTAACATAATTTTCTAATACTTCAGTAGACAAAGGCCTTTGTTGCACATTTAAAATAATTTTCTTTAATATTTCCTCGTAAATATCTTCCATTGACATGTTTACAAGTTTTGTTTTGGAATGTTGGCTATCTCATTTATAAACATTTCTTTGAGTTCAGCTCTCATTTTTCTGAAGCATCAGCATAGGCATCTTCTATCGCATTTACACAAGCAACTGCTGCGTCTATATCAGCAACAGCACTCTCTTTTAGTTCTTGTTCGAGTTTTGAATCAGCTTTTGCAAGAAAGACATCTATAGCAAGAAGAATATCATCGATATTATTCTTTATAGCCTTACAAATATTAATCATTCTTGTTCAGCCCCTTTTTGATTGCTTTTAAAAGTGTAATCATATCATCATTGGCTTGATTTGCTTTGTTTACAAACTCTTCTTGCTGTGTGCTTACATTTAAAGTACTTGTCACTGCAAGAGGTGTATTTGCCCAGGTTTCTTCGTAAGGCTCTGCTGTTTCACCCATAGTTTTTGCTTTTAATGCTCTAGCGTCATTAGGTGTAACTCCTCCAGCTGTATTGCATATAGTAAATACTTTTACTAAATCGTCAATATTGCTCGTATCTGGATTTCGAAATCTTACTTCACAATACTTCAAATTATAGCAATTAAACAGCTTATTATTTAATATCCAGTTAAGGTCCTTTCTTTCTGGAATAAAGACTTGCTTTTCAGTTACTTCCATAGCTGTCTGTGCAGTAGCTCTATTAAAATCAGTTGTATATCCAACGTATAAATCAGGTAATAAAAAAGCAGACTGCGTTTTGCGTCTGCCGTTTTGCAAATATTCCTGAAACAACTCATCTCGTTGCAACATACTTGCCATATCTTTTATTTCAACATTTACTGCCTTATCATTTTCAAAACCTGCTGAAGTTTCAGCATTTTCTGTTTCAAGAATTAGGAACGAATGTTGTCCTTTTTCTCCTTCAATATCATTCATATAAGTTTTTAAACTGTCATAGCTTTCATCAGAAAGAGTTCCTCCGTTTACAAGTATGGCCATAGGTACATGTCTACCATGTCGGAAGTAATTGTTATTCAAACTTTCAGCTAGACGATTGCCGTCTACTGTTGTCACTTGTCCTAGCCAACGCACTTTACCATAGTATTTATTTCCAATCTTAAACTCTAAAAGCTCATTTGCTTTTTCGTTTATTTTTAAGCCTTCCTCGTAATTTCCAGTAGCAATATTCATATCCCTAGGGTCACCAAATTCTTTAAAATAAACGGTTTTCCCTGCAATTTGCTGTCGATATTTTTTAAAATGTTTCTTTCTTGTGATTTCTTCACCTTTGTAATAATATGTGTATTCCGTCAGGCTCTCTTCCGGAGGTGTCATGTATATACTGTCAATATCTTTAATTGCTTCAATTTGTTTTATATCACCATTCAGCTCTCTTACAACCTCTATATAACCAATACCAAATGTTTCCCTTGCGTCAATAACTTGAGCAATGTGTCTTTAAAAGAATTATCTATCGTCATCAGGTCAATAGCTCGCTGGAGCTTTGAATACTCTGCTTTCATTTCTTCTGTTTCTTCAGCCAAGTCACAATTATCATTGTAAACAATTTCATAGCCAAAACCAGTAATGTTTCGCTTATAAGCATCTATACACTGTGGTAATATAGTAGATTGATTTACCATGTTTCAAGTCCTTTGAAAATTAAGTCTGTCAGTTATCCAAACGCTATTATACTCTTTTTCCGGGTCGGTTTGAGTTATAGATTCAGCTTTTGTGATTGGTTTAATTACTCTAACATTTACTTTTTTGTTTTCTTTCATTTATGCCTTCCTCCTCTCTCTTTTATTTTTTCTAGGTAAACAAGCAAGTAAGACACTATCAGCGACATCCGGAGAGGATATGCCTCTTGCTTTCATATCTTTTTTGCTTTCTACTTTTATTTTTCCATTCGTTACAAAACTATATTTTCTACAAGACAGTTGACCTATTAAATCTGCGTTGTTCGGTAAAATTATTTCAGGTTCTTTCTCTATACCATTATCATCTACTTTAGAAATACAATCCTTAATAACTCCCATCATGTATGTAGTACTATCATAGTAATATCTATGTTTTATTGGTTTTCCGAAATTAACAGGCAGTATTAACATATTGTCATAAACATCACTTTCAGCTCTCTTCATCGCTTTTAGAGCATCAACAACGCCACCACCTACACCACCGTCGTCTATGGCTATAACTATCTCACCGTTATATTTCCAATTATACTTTAACTGTTTATATAGCGATGATAACTTACCGGCTGTTTGTGTCGTATCTTGTCCATTGCAAAGGTCATGTATTTTTACAACTTCATTAAGTCGTATAGAAATTACAGTCTTGTCATCTCCAAATCTTGCAACATCACAACCAATTTGCACTTTTTCCAGATTAGCCCCTGTTTTTTCATTGATAGCCTTTTTGGTAATTTCACAAACATCGGTTGCAATATTATTCTCAATCGCACTTAGCCCAATAAACACATCATCTTCTTGTGTTGGAAATTCTCCATACACTCTAACTCTTACAACATTACTTTCTTCTCCATATTTACGCTTTAGAGAAGCAATGTTTTCTTTGTTTGTTCTGCTTACTTTTTCACTATTTACTGTATACCTTGAAAATCTTTAGCATCAACAGTATGGCTATCATAAAAAGCCCCAGATGTACGAGTAGGATTGCTCATTAAAATCAGTTTGTTATTAGCACCACTAAGAGTACCTCTAATAGCTTCCATTATTGGGTCAGATACGCCTGAGGCTTCATCAACAATAAAAAGCATATTATCTTCGTGAAAGCCTTGCAAATTTTCAGGTTTTGTAGCAGTTCTTGCTGTTGCAAACCATCTGTCTTCGTGTCCAACGAAAAATATATATGTTTTCCTCGGTTTTAACAAAACTTTTAACAAAGGCGATTTTTCTATCCACTTCGCTACTTCTGCCCACAAAACATCTTTTAACTGTCTTGCTGTTGGAGCAGTAGCTATAACTTGCAATTTGGATACATTGTTAAAAACCAACATATCGCCCAACTTCGACAGCTGTTTTTCCAACTCCTTGTCCTGATTTAACGCTAATCATTCTTATGTTGTTGCTAGCTAAATCCATTAAAACATTACTCTGCCATTCGTCAGGTTCTGCACTTAAAACTTCTTTAACATATAAGACTGGGTCCTGTTTCCAAACAGGAATTCTCTTACTAATATTTGTATGCAATTTATTCTCCTCCCAGGAGCAACATATCTGCCCACTCGTTTGCAAGCTTCATTTTGTCATCGCTATTACTTGCATTATTTCGTTCATATCTATATTTAGCTAAACTATCAATAGCTTTTTGTTTTTTAGACTGCACACTTGTAAGCTCTTTTTCTAGTCTTAGCAAGACTGTAGTTTTAGAAACCATAACACTCTGTACATTTCTTGTAGTTCCGGGTAACTTTTGCCATTCCGTACTTTCTCTATTAATTTCTTCATATTCATTTTTTCTTGTTGATTTTAAAAACTCTTTGGTCTTCAATAGAAATAATAGAATCTATAACTAAGTTTTCAGAAGGCTTGCTAGTATTTTCGATTTTGTGAAGTGCTATAGCGTTTAAAATGCGATACTCTCTAACTGTAAACAGTTGTATTTCATTTAGCAGAAGTTCCTCAACATCATCACTACATTCATCAATCAGAATTCTTTCTTTTTCGCTCATCGTCTCCCAAAACACAGAAGCATAAGCTCCATGTTTAAGAGCATTCTTATTTCCTTTTTGCCCTCCAGGGTGTTTTGTGAGATTAAGCTCGGTTGCAACTTTTTGCAACTTTTTCTTTTTTTGCTCTTTTTTTCTTATATTGGTTGCGACTTTTTGATTTTTCCAATGACGTGTAGCCCAGCTTTTTACAGTACTTAGCGACACATTATATTTTTGTGCAATCTCTTTATACTTTAACCCATTCAAAAAATCTTTTTTAGCTTGTTCTCTAATTTCTGTACTAACTGCCATTAACCAATATCACCACCTCCATATCGTTTTGTTTAATAAAAAAAGACCTTAAACGGTCTCTAGTTTTTTACTTCTTCAAAGCTCATCTTTTTGCCATTTCTAATAACAAAAACATCACTTGTATTTTCACTTAAATTAATGTAACGATTTACAATAACATCACAGTATCGCTCATCTAACTCAATCGTCCTACATATTCTATTATTTTTCTGACACGCTATTAATGTCGTTCCGCTCCCTGCAAAACTGTCAAATACAATATCTCCTCTTTTACTACTATTTCTTATCTGATATGCGATTAATTCAACAGGTTTCATTGTTGGATGTAAACGATTGGCTGTTGGCTTATTAAACTCTAAAATTGTAGTTTGTTTTCTATCTGCATACCACTTATGTCCTGCTCCACTTTTCCAACCATACAAACAAGGTTCGTGTTTCCATTGATAATCTTGCCTGCCCATAACCATTGAATTTTTTACCCATATTAAACATTGTCTTACTTGCCAGTTGATGTTTTTGCAAGCACCACGGAAATTGTAACCTTTAATATCTGCATGCCATATATAAAAACAAGCTCCATCAAGCATAATTTCGTTTATGCAATCAAAAGCTTTGTTCAAGAATAATTGAAATTTGTCATCTGACATATCATCATTTTTATTTTAAGAGCATCCTCAGTTTTTCCACTATAATTTACATTATATGGAGGGTCAGTAACAACCAGTTGTGCTCTTTCTTCTTTCATAAATGATAGTACAGAATCTTTATCGGTGCTATCTCCACATAGCAATTTATGTTTACCTAAACACCATACATCACCTTTTTGAGTTATTGTTTTGTCCTGTAACTTAAATTCTTCCTCTATTTCATCATCTTCTATAAATTCTTGTGTTATATCAGGTAAAGTATCCAAAATAACAGATATTTCGTCTGATGTAAAACCTGTAAAATCCAATAGATATTCGTCCATATCATTAATTATAGAACATAGCATATCATTATCCATTTCGGCTAACTCTGCTATTCGATTATCGGCTAATAAATCAGCCATTTCTTCGTCCTTATTCGAATATTCTTGATATTCAACTGGAATTTCGCATAAATTTAACATTTTAGCTGCCAATATTCTGCCATGACCTTTTACAACTAAATGTGACAATCTGCTAATTGTAACTGACTGCCTCCACCCATTTCCTTTTATAACCTCCCCTAACATTTTAAGTTGTTTCTCTGGGTGTTTATTTGGATTGTCGGGATTTAGTTTAATATCGTTAATATTTAGCAACTTATCATAAGAACAAAACACAGGAATATTATCTTTTGTAATACATCTAGGTTTAGCATTTGTTTTATAGGTATTCAAATTTTAGTTCCCCTTTCAAATTTTAGTTTAATTTCTATAATTTGAAAAGAAGACATAAAAAGCGACCTTAGACAAGTCGCTTAGTTCAAATAAATAAGTTAAAATTTTACACCTACATTATAGCACACTTTAAATTATAATGCAATTCACTTTTTTTGGAATTTAAAACTTAATAGAGTCAACTCCGAAAACCAGCATAGCAAGGGCTTTACAAGCATTATCTGATATTTTATATACCATTGATTTTGTAATTCTAAAATGTTTTGCTATATCTTCAATTTTCATACCGTCATTATTTATATATCTATTATAGATAACAAAATATCCCCTTTTACTACTTTTCATTATCTACTATTTTCTACATATTGATTTGTAGATATTTAACATATTATCTATATGCTCTAACATTATTTCTGTTTTTGTCACAGAAGTCTTTATACTTTCTACTGTAGAAATATATGTGTACTATCGCACATTATTTCTTCTAAAATTTCACGCAAAGTAATATTTTCTGTTTTTTCATAAAATGCATTAGCTGTACTTTGTTTTAACAATTTATAATTTTGCAGTAGTAATTTAACATTATGTATTTTTTTATCACTGCGTTTATTATGATTTTGTTCTTGCAACTTAAGTACTTTTTCTGCAGCCTTTTCAGCCGTTTTTTCTAAAATAGCGTCAAAATCTTTTTGTGTAACACAAATCATATTATCTTCCATAAGCCCTCCTTGACAAACCTAAGCAACCCACTTATAATATTTTTGTACTTATCTGAATTGCTCTTCGGCTTGCTGGAGGGCTTTTTCTTGGTTCATTCCAGCATTTTTCACATTCATTTTCGCACGAAACTTTCTTATTCAAATCCCTTTATTTCCTCCAATCCAATCTCTTTTCTCTTACTAATTCCGGATTGTCGTATATATTCCCAACGACCTTTGAACCGCTAAAACACTCTGGGCTATAATCGTTAGTTAATGCCTTTCTGATATAAAAGAAATTATCTGAATACTCAACAATCCCGTACTCCCCGAAAACATTTTTTAGAATATCACCTTCAAAAATCTTATTGCCGGTACTATCCTCTATGCCTACATATTGTCCTATGGTTTTATCATAGACCGGTTCACGGATTTCCATTTCTAAATCTCGTATAAGAGAGTATCCTTTTGTTTTGGTATACCAACCATAATCCCAACAACCATACACCCAACGCCTGTCAATTTTACTTTGACCTCTAAATAATATTTCTCTCATTTTTACCTCACTTTTTCAAACTTCTATTTTAGGCTGCACATACTTAACAAGCAGCTTTGCAAATGCTCTTGCATTATTTGGATAGTCGTAGACTAAAAAACTGTCTATATCTAAGTCAAGAAATAACCCTTCGCTGTCACGCCTTTGGATTGTATTATAAAAATCCAAACCTCCACTTATAACATCAAGTTTATCAAAGAAACTCACTGCTTTAAAATATTTTTCATCTTCGTATTCTTCTTCAAAATATTCTAAAATTCCTAAAACTGTTAGCTCGTAGTCAAACCTTACCGATGAAATTCTTTCTAGTAAATACTCTTCAGAAATATGCTTCATCTTCTTAAGAAACTCTTTCCTCTTTTCGGGTCGTTTGTAAGTATAATCTCCGCAGTCTGTACAAGCAGACATTATACCGTTTTTTAAATCAAGGTTAACTACACCCCACATACCATATAATTTATCACTTTGTTCTTCTCTAAACACAATTTGTGTTATATTAGGCAATTTGTCTACTCCTATTTTCATTTTTCGTTTTCCTCCAACTCAACCAACTTCTTCATATACCAGTTAGCTTTCTTCATATCTTCTTCGCCATTTTTGTATAAAGCTCTCTTTCTGTACTTCCAAACATTAAGCAAACAGAAATGCCTTACAGCTTCTCCACCAAACACCGTTAGCATCTCATCTATGCACTCCATACCACCATTACAGTAATGTACCGGGTGGTCTATATTGTTATTTCCCAAAACTATTCCTCCTTACACTCCCAAACATCGTTTTCCACAGGTTCTCCGGCAATATAATTAGGGTGTCTCATCAACACTTCATTTATCTTATATTCAAATTCATCAATGTCTATTGTATCTCTTAATTCATCAATGACTTATTTCTCCAATCATCACCTAGTCTATTTTCGCTTTCTGCTTGTTCTAAAAAATCTTCCAGGAAAAAAGAAAATTGGAGAGATAATAGCAATGAAGATTTCGCTCCAATTCCCTTTACAAAACAAATCTTGATTGCTAACATACTCTTTTTTGGTGACTATTTTTACCTCTGGAATTATGCTTTTTAAATCGTTAAAAATTTCTATGTACAATAGCGTTTCATCGCTTAACTCACTTAATTTCTTCATTCTCTAACCTCTTTTCTCTAATATTAACAACTACTCCAACCCCTTCATCTGTTGTTGCATATTGCTTATATACAACTAAATCAGTAACTTGGTTATCATCGTAATATGCCACCCCATTCAGCATCTAGTATTATCTTGCTTATGTTATCTCCATCTGGTTTTACAGTCGGAAATAGCTCATTATTTTCAATCAATTCCTTTTGTTTTTTCGGCATATTTTTCGGAATTTTAAAGCGGGCATATATTTCTACTTCTACTGGTGTTTTAGCTGGTATAGGCTCTTTATCCCTATACTTTTGCATATAGCATTGTTTTACAAGAGCTTCATAATCTCGTGTTTCTTTAGGTGTATATGTATTTTTTGTTTTATTGTTAAATTTAGGTCTTTGTTTACCAATCGGCTTCCCTGGGACGAAAAACTGAACCATCTCTATCCTCCTTGTCGTATTTAATATTAATCTTTAATCGTTTAATAAATTTGTTTCTCCTAGCCATACAGGTATCACACAGATGCCTTTCTTTGCTTCTATAACAGCCATACGCTTTGTACTCTTTGCCACAGATGTCGCACTTTAGTTTCACCCTAACCATTCCTTTCCACGATAGTAGCTATCATTAAAACTCTTTTGTATTTCAGTCTTGTAGTTTAATGCTGTGTTAAATATAATCCCTTGCATGTATCGCTTTGGATTTTTAACATCTTCGTCTATGCCAAGCCTAGCTTGTTTTTTTATTAAATATTTTATACTGTCATCGTTTAATGTCAGAAGTTTGCTATACACATATTGCTTAGGGTATCGTCTGTTACCTATTGCAACAAGCGTGTCATTTGTAGCAAGCAAATCAATCATCAAGTTGATTAAATCGTCAATTACAGCCTTATCATCTTCACCGAAATCATCGTAGCATACAATTTTACGAATTCTGTTTTCGAACAATGTAAAATCAATATAGTCTTGTCTGTCAGTCTGTGTTGGAAATGGAGTCGGTGTCGGAGTATTATATATATTATTAGACTGATAAGACGGATAAGACTGTATATTATTAGCATTATTAACATTATTGTTATTATTACATTCTTCTTTAGCTGTTAGTTGGCTGTTATCTGCCTGTTGATTGCCTGTTAGTTGGCTGTTATTTTGCTTGTTATCTTCATTATCAAAATCTTGATACATAGCCCAATTTACTATAGTTATGAGCCTGTATTTATTTGTTGATTTGTCTGTTAAAAAACCTAACTTTTCAAATCTTTTTAAGGCTGTTCTAACTTTCTGTGTTGTTATCTCTTTTGAGTTACATTTGCTAACGAGTGAAGGAAGTGAAGTAATAAATTGCCCAGCTTGTAAGTCAAATATTTCTCCGTTATGCTCCCATTTCTTAGGTGCAAAGTTAGCCATACATAAAATTGTAACTAAAATAACTCTTTGTTCTAGCGTACTATTTAACCACAGAGGCTTGTCAATCAAATCCCTGTATAGTTTTAACCAGCCACCTCCTATATTTGACAAATAAACACCTCCTATACAAGGCAAGTAGCACACCTGCCTTGCACTTTATCATTTTAAATGGTAATTCCTCATCGTCATCTACGATAGGGAAAAATCACTATTATTGTTACTTTGTGCAGGACTTGAAGTGGTTGTTTGAGAACTATTCGTACTCACACTATTTACATTTTTGTTTTCACAGAATTCGAAATCTTCAACAACAACATCAGTAGAATATCTCTTCTGACCGTTATTATCCTGCCAATTGCTAACCTGTAATCTACCAGTAATAGCAATTCTATTTCCTTTATGGAAATACTGACCTATACTTTCTCCACGCTTACCGAAACATACACAGTTGATAAAATCAGCTGTTGCATCGCCTTCTTTGCGTTTAGACGAGAATGGTCTTTCTACTGCTACAGAGAACCTGCAAACTGCCGTTGGCTCATTACCTTGAGTAAAACGAACTTCTGGGTCACGAGCCATTCGACCTAGTAAAATAACTTTGTTCATTAAAAACCTCCTAACTTTATTTCTACATTTCTATTAGCTATATAAACAATTTTCCCAGTAGCTTCTTGTACTTTCTGTTTAAACAATTTTTCATCGCTATTGTTATCAGATAAATGGAGTAACACTATATTTTCTACTTTGCTTAAATCGTTAGCTTTTAAAGCATTTATACAAGTTTCTAAACTCAAATGTGAAGAATAATGCGTTTTTTTAAGCTATCGTCTATATTGCTATTCTTTAAAATTTCTGCCGAGTAATTACACTCTATAAAAACATTATTCAAATTTTTAAATGTATTTGGTAAATAGTATGTATCTGTTGCAAAAGTACAGTTCCACACTCTTTGTGATTAAGTAGAAACCCCAAAGGTTCTCTACAATCGTGTTTAGTATTAAAAGCAAGTATCTTCCATTCTCCGATAGAAAACATACTAAGTGGCTTTACAACATTTATAAAGACATTATTGTTTATACCTAATACATCGACTGTTCCTTGCGATGTATAACATTTTATTCCACAGCTTAAATATTCTTTTATACACCCGCTATGGTCTTTGTGCTCGTGTGTAATAATGCAACCTAATATCTTGCTCATATTATAGTTAAGTGCTTTTTTTACTTCTGAAATACTAATACCTGTTTCAACTATAAGGCAGGTATTAGCTGTTTCAAACAGGTAACAATTACCTTTACTACTGCTTCCTAGTATTTTTACTATCATAATTAATTAAAAGTTAGGGATTTCGCTAAACTGTGTATTCTCCTGCACAGTATCTTCGCTTACTTCCACTACTGGCTCTGTAGTTTGCTCTACTGTTTCAAAACCTATCTCTCCCGCGTTATTCGCTTCAGCTTTTATTTCTTCCTCTGCTGTGTTATATGTAGGACCTACATCTAAACTTCATCTGAAGCAGGTATACCCATTAATAAATCGGCACAGTGCATTTTACCAAAGAAACTAACAGCTCTATACATAAGCATAATATCTGGCATAGTCTGCCACTTACTGCCATTCTTACTATACCAACCTTCTTTTTTGGCCATATCAATACTTATCACAGGACCTTTAACTATATTGCCGTCATGGTCTTTTGCCCATACATAACAACTCTGCTTGTCATTACTAAATTCATACTGTAAAGGTATTGCATATCGTCTACTCTGATTAATAAGTGCTGCAACAAACTTACTAGACCAACTTGGATTACCGTAGACAATGTAGATATTCTGCATTACCATAAACGGGCTCATTTTTGTTCGTTCTGCCATATCAACAGCTATAACACAATTACTTACATTGTTTTGAAACTGTTTCGGTACCATATCACTTTTAGAAAGTGAAGTTGCCATTCTAAGTGCTACATTAAACTTTTCTTCATTTGCAAAAATACCGCCCATATCTGGCACAATACTTTTACTTTCATTAACCTTTGCTATTTCATTCATATTAAACTGCCTCCTTATTTTTATTAATTACAAGTTTGTCATCTTCTGTTACTGTTAAATAAATTGTTTGACAATTTAAGTCAAGTGGTTTATTAACACTTTCTTTATTGTCTATAAATACAGGTGCATAGGTACTATAGTGTTGTTGTAATGTATTTATAATATCTAAACCTGCGTTTATTTTTGCTCCATTGTTCAAGTTTCTGCTGTATGGCACACCGTCTACTAATGGTTCGCAACAATCTTCATACCCACCGTTTATCAACTCATTTCTGAATTTGAATTTTACATACTTAAATCTGCTGTTGATTTCTTTGTCAAGCAATGCTGTTTTCTTGTCGTTAAATATATTAATTATATTTTCATTCTTTTCTATATCAGCAACTGCCTGTATTTTTATTTGCATTTCATTTTCCAATTCAGTAATTCGTTCTCTTTGCTTTTTTGCACTATTTACTAATGCCAATTCTGCTTCAAAATCTGCAAGTTTATCATTAAGCAATTTTAAATCAGCTTCTTGCTGTGATGTATCTGGCTTATGTCCCTGTAAAACTTCATTACTTTTGTTTATCCTTGCTGTAAATTCACTATCATCAAACGCAGGCAATTCTTTATACTGCAATTCCTTATTTAATGCTTCTAAATCTTTTAACAATACATCAATTTGACCTTTTTTATCCTCAATAGATTTATTGTTGTATTCAACGCTTTCGTTAAGTTTTTTACCTCGTTCTGATAAGTTCTGTAAATTCTCTGAACGCTTCTTTAAAAATTCAGCCTTCTTCTGTTCCAAGTCATCATCTTCCCAAGGTCTACCACAGCAAGGGCAACAAGTATCTGTAAACTCTTGTTTATATGTACTTGTATATTCATCTCTTAACTTTTCAAGCATTTTATTTATTCCGGTAATTTCAGCAGAACTTTCAGAAATGTGCTTTTTCAAACCATCAATCTTTGTTTGTAGCTTGTCTTTTTCAAGTTGATTTTCATATTTCAGTTTCTTATTATAGTTTTCTACTTCGGCAAGTTTAGCATTGTATTCAGCTTTTGCTTGCTTCAATTCACTTTCAGCTAAACTTCTTTCACTTTCGGCTTTTTTAATATTTCGTCACCGTTCTGAATATCAAAAATTTCATTTTGCAGGCAGTTAATCTTCGCCTTGACATTACTAATATCATTTTGAATTTCTGAAGCTTCTCTAGCGTCAAGAGCTGGCAAAGTTCTTTTAACTTCATCAATTCTTGTTGGATATTGCTCTAGTTCTTTGTTAATTTTCTTTTTAGTGTCAGCTAATTCTTTCGCCTTATCCTCAATACTCTTACCACTATCTAAAACCTGTACAACATAATCTAACTGCTCATTTTCTGCAAGTTCCTTATCTGTGCCTAAATTTGCAATAGAAGTTAAAACCTCTTTCTGTTCTTGCCATTTAAGGTACAAAATTGTGTAGGATTTGTTATCAGCTTAAATAAATTTTCGTTTATCAAATCTGACACAATCTTTTGATACTCAGCCATTTTACAAGGAACATTGTCTACTTCGTAAAGAGTTTCATTACCAGTAAATGTTTCTTCTGTACTCCCTCTTTTTTTGACCACTTTTCTCTTAATGTTCTCGTAAAAGTCTTTATATTTCCGTCAACTGATATTACAGCAGTAACACTATGCTCTACCCTTGGTATTTCATTGCCATTTTTATCAAGTGTCTTTACATCAAAATCTTTTTTTCCTAAACTGTCTTTGCCAAAAAGCACCCATAGAAAAGCATCAAACAGGCTTGTCTTACCTGTTGCATTAGCTCCTTTGATTTCATTTATGCCGTCTGTAAAATCAATTTTTAAATCCCTTATCCCTTTGAAATTTGTAAGTGATAAGTGTTTCAATACTATATCTACCATATTTAATCTCCTTTCATTGACAAAACCAAATTATTGTTCTATAATTTAATTGTTATAATATTTCCAAACGTGTTTATATAGGGTCCCCTGTTGCAGCAGAGGACTTTTCTATTTCTACCATCTGACGCACCTTTCTATTGTTCGATAACGCTTTTCTCTACTAAGCGTTATTACTTCTTGTCCTACAAAATACTCTTTTACTTTTAAAAATAAATCCCAAACGAACCACACAGCTTTTTCACATAAAGCTCTAAACAATTTTTTCATATCTGTCCCACCTTCGCCTGATAATTGTTAATTCTTTTTAATACTTTTCTGTAAGTTCCATCTGCGTGACACTCTGCAAGACATCGCTCCACCTGACTTCTCTTAAAATTACACGCTTTAGCGACATACGCTACTGTATCGCACTCGTTTATATGTGCTATATACAGTACACATATATTCTCTCGAGTTTCTTGTAAAGCTAGTCTTTCCTCACTAAAAGTGCCCCCGTTGGTATCTGCGTGTTAGGTTTAAGCCCTAATCGCTCACAGCGTTTAAATACCGAATTATATGTAATGCCTAAAACTTTTGCCATATCGGAAACCGATACTCCATAATAATCTAGCAATCTGAGCTTTTCGTCATCAGCTTTCGTCCAATTTTTCAACATTCCACCTTCTTTCTATACCAAATTTGCAGCTACAAAAATGACTGCAATAATTAACAAGATTATCATTATTTGAATATCTCCTTTCTATATTGTAATACCAAGTCTTTTAAGTGCGTATGGTCTACTAACTCTACCTGCTATTGTTATATATCCTTGGCTTTTTAGCTCAGAATTTAATTGTCTTATAATTGCATATGCTTTTACATTTGATACTCCACCAAGTAGGTCTTGCATTTCTACCACTCTGATGTACCTATCTTCTTGCTGCTTTTCTGCATAACAATTCTCCTTTCGTCAATCTACATTAAGACTTTTAATTTAATAGATAACTCTTCTTTGACTTTTGTCATTTCATCAAGAAGACCTATTATTCTTTTTACTCTAACAACCTCATCAGCTGTTATCTTTCCGTCTTCAACAATATCTATAATTTCTTCTTGCATTTCTCTCGCATATCTTAAAGATTGATATGCTGATATTGCTATTTCAGAAAGTGTTTTGTTTTCTTCTATAACAGGCAATCCTTTTAAAGGGCAAACTGTTGAGCAGTAAAGATTTTCTAGTGTAGGAGCGTTATACAATGATGCCATTATAACTACTTCCTCCGGATAGGGATTAGTAAGATTATTCTCTATCCATGTAATCCTCTTTTCGCTTATTCCCAACACTTCGCTCGCCCCTGCTCGGCTAGACAGCCTGTCATTGCTTTTAGATGCAACCATTCTAGCCAAATAGTAAGGGTTATTCTTTCCTTTTTCTGATGTTCTTGGCATTGTTAATTCCTCTTTTCTTCAATATAATTAAAATATGTTAAGCAAGTAGGTCCTCGATTGTACAGCCTAAAATATTAGCGATTTGCTTCGCCATAATAACATTTGGCGTTGCACCATCTCGTTCCCATCTTGTGACATTATTTTGAGTTAAACCCAATCTGTCAGCAAGTTCCTGCTGTGTCATATCTTTTTTAAGTCTTAACTGCTTAATATTTGAACCAACAGACATTGTTTACTCCCTCCTTTCTGTTAGTTTTTACTAGACAAAACCTGAGTGTTATGTTAAAATTACAACAGAGGTATTAAAAGAATTTTTAAAATAAACAAAGGGAATAGCTATATTCCGTAAAAGTATACGGAACATATTATATAGGTTGTCGTAGACCTATAAAGGAACGAAAACTCTATCCGGGGCTTTACTATTGCCTTTGTTGTAAACTTATTATATACCGAAAAATCGGTATTGTAAATACTTTTATACCGAATTTTCGGTATATTGTTATTTTCTACAATTTTTGAGGTGGATAGTTATGTATTTTGCACAAACAACAAAAGAAAGAATTAAACTTATTTGCAAAAAAAGAAATATTAATGCAAAGCAAATGCTTTCAGATTGCTCGCTAGGTGCTAATGCTATCCAGCAAATTAACGATACTAAAGGTATGGCATCATTTAGTTTAGCTAAAATTGCCGATTATCTTGATGTATCGGTAGACTATCTACTTGGCAGAACTGACAATCCCGAGGTTAATAAGTAATTTCTTCATAAGGAGTGTGATTTTTATGAATTGTCCAAACTGTGGTGCAGAACTTAATAATGATGAAAAATCTGCAGGAGTTTGTTTTACTTGTAAAGCAAAATTTAATAATAATACAAACTCAACACTCAATTACGATATAAGTGACTCGAACACGACCATAGGTAATGCAGTTAAAGTATCTGGAGTAGTGTGTTTTATAGCTGGCATAATCCTTGGTGTCGTTTCTTTGTTCCAAAATCCTTTTGTCGGTTTTGCCTACATTATGGCATCTATATTTCTGTTCATAATGCTTTTAGGTTTTTCAGAGATAATTCGATTGCTGTATGTTATCTCAAAAAAATAAGAAATTCTAGCAAAGGTATATTTTTTTGATTTATATTACCTTTGTTGTAAATTCATTATAATCTGTCAATAGAAAGAAGTCAATGAATTTTCTGTGTATTGAAAGAATTTGTTAGTATTCTACAAATTTGAGAGGTGATTTTTATGTATAGTTTACAAATCAATATAGATAGAATATCTGCTCTAGCTAAATCTAAAGGGTTGTCTATAAATCAAATGCTTAAAAATGCTGAACTATCTACAACTATATTAGATAATATGAAACGAGGCAAACTCCCATCTGTTGACAAAATACAATCTATTGCAGAGTATTTTGACTGTTCGGTAGATTACTTGCTTGGTAGAACTGATAATTTTCACAATAATTTATATAGCGATAAAGAGCAAAGTGAGAATAATCTTTCATCTGATGAGCAAAAATTAATGGACATATATAATAGCCTCTCTGATGATGATAAAATACTGCTTATGGCATATGGTTTGCAACTACAAAGAAATATGCCTATACTCAATGTAGTAAGTAAAAAACAGGATACTGAGGAAGAATTAAGAGTTGTTGCTCGTGGAGAAGGACTTACTACTATTAAAGCAAACACTTCTGATATAGACGATGATATAAAGAGGCATATACATAAGGATAAGATATAAATTATATAAGAGGGGGCGTTTTATGGAAGAAGAAAAAATAATAACTTCTGATGACGCAGTTACTAATCCAACCGGAGATAGAAAAAGTCGGAAAAAATATAGGCTAATATTCACCGTAATTATATTTGTTGCTATAGTTGCAATAGCAATCAGTTCGATTTTTATATTTAGACATATACATTCCGATACTGGCATATCTCCTAAAAGCATATCTTTAAGTGATTATAAATATGAGAGATATGCAGACAAAGATTTTTCTATGAGCTATAATTCAGCTTTTTTAGGAGCTGCTACATCTAAGTCAGATGGCAGTGTTTATTGTTATGTTAAAGTAGATTTCTCGAACAATGGCGAGTATTTTGAAAATGAACCTATTGTCTATTGCAATAAAACTGCACTTAATTTAGATATAGATTATAGTAAATTTACAGAAAAAGAAAAAACAAGCATAGCTGATTTATTTAATAAAATTCTATCTCCATTATGTAGCAAGGCTTATATATCCGAATATGGAATAGATGGAGATTCTATATTTTCTTCAGAATATAGCGGCAAAACTGATAAAGGTGACAATTTATCAATAAAGGTTTTGGATATATACAACGGAAATTTATATTATGCTATTTATTTTTCACCTAAGAAAACAGACGAATTATTATCTAAAGCCTTACAAGATACATACGATAACGCAATTTATATAGGTGATATTAAAAATGCTATAGATTTATATGATAACTTTGCAGATGTTTCCAGTAAAAATGATTATGAAGCTCCGGGAACACTTTCAAAAGTATCAAGTGGTAATTGCGAATTCAGTCAATACGGAAATAAAATAGAAGTTCATAATTCAAACCATATCCAATATGAATATTCTTTTGAAGATGCTTCTAATGCAAAGAATACTTTAGCAAATTTAATCCAGACATTTAGTAATGGTTATAGCAAAGATTATGCTCTTCGAAAAGCATCTGATATGATGTCATCTGCTGAAAACAGTTCTTCATTAGAACCGGTTAAAATTGGAGAATATACATTATTTGTTCTCCCTATTAATAGTGCTGATTATTTCCGTTTATTTAATATGGATATGCGTGTTTGTTGCTTAAAAAATAAAGATACATTGAACAATATTGATGTTGCAAAATATCCTGACCGTACATACAATTTTCTTAGTGCTGGTTCAACAAACAAAAATGAACTAGCCCATATAAGATTAACTATTGATTCAGAACCTGCATTGGATATAGGAGTTGCTACTCAAGCATATTCATATGGAATAGATAAAGACGGTAATAAATATGAATTAGCGTGTACATTTGAAAAAGGTGTTTTAGAAAAAGATAAAACTTATGACCTATATTGCCACATCACAACTGGATTGGCTGGAGAAACAATTCTTAGTGTTGATGGGCTTAAGGTTGTTGAATAAATTGACTATTTTATTAAAGGGGGCATAAATATGAATAAAAACAAAAGAAGATTTATCATCTTATACTGAAGATTTTTTAAAGATAACAAACAAAGCTTTGAAAAACAAAAAAATCAGTCATCCGAATGGGAAGATATTAATTCCTTATTAACTAAAATATATAATTTAGTTGACAAAGATGAATAAAAAGGTGATATAATGAATACAAGCGACAAAGACCACTACAAATATATTACTGGTTATCATGGTACAACATCAAGGGAAAAGGTTTTGATTGAGAGCAAAGGAATAGATGTTAACGCCTCCTCTCCTAGAGATGACCATTGGCTTGGTAAAGGTTTTTATTTATTTGAATTTCCTTTCTATGCCTATTACTGGGCTCATGCAAAAGCAATCAATCAAAGAAAAAAGTATAAAGATGATTCTATCAAAGCAGTAGTTTATAAAGTGAATGTGAAGGTAAAAACTAGTCATTTTATGGACCTTGATGACCCTTTACAAATTTCGTAAGTTATCAAACGCTCTTAAAGATTTAGATTCTAATTATACACCTAATGACCTTGGAGAAAACCCAATAATAACCTGAAAATATGACAACAACTTTTTTCTATACATATTTTAAAGAATTTATATAATATATATCGTTTTAACTCGTACATTCAAAAGTTAATCCAAAAGTAACAAGAA